>Ga0180007_10002722_pt1 | contig 20569 bp, 18 predicted proteins | sample MM_PC_MetaG_FD_121122 | JGI IMG/M metagenome (GOLD analysis project Ga0180007, IMG submission 121122) | Groundwater microbial communities from the Aspo Hard Rock Laboratory (HRL) deep subsurface site, Sweden - MM_PC_MetaG | ecosystem: Environmental > Aquatic > Deep subsurface > Groundwater... | reverse complement strand
CGGGGGGAAAGTTTTCATCTGTTCAGGAGTTCTGCCAACTGCAGCAAAACCTTTCTTTCCTCTAGAGTAAGCATCAACGAATCTTTCAAAACCGTTAACAAACCAATCGTATTTGTCGGGTTCAGTGTACAAAACAAATGGGCTTTTGTCTGAAGCTCTTGAAATTGAGTCTCTCTGTTGAGGAGCAAGCCCTCTAACTTCTACAACTTGGTGCCCCATTAATCCTATATTGCGTGCAAAACCCTCAACAGGGCTCGCTCCGTCGGCAACATAAGCTGAATACCCTTTATCTGCTAAAATTTTAAGTGCAGATTCCATTAATTCAGCTTCTTCTTTTGTCTTTGCAAAAGTCATTGTTGCGATTGCCAAGTCTTTCATAAACCTGATGAAATTTCTTCGTTTTTAAAGATTTATATTATAAAAGATAATAATCAAAAAGCCCAATAAATCATTCTCTCTGAGTAATGAATTAAAACCTTCTCTTTTATCACAACAATCTTTTAAAGAGATAAAATAATTTTTAGAAGATGGCGAAAAGATATGATTATCTGATTGTTGGCTGCGGATTCTCAGGAATTGTTTTGGCTGAAAGACTTGCTTCAACTGGAAAAAGGGTTCTTATTATTGATGAAAGAAACCATATTGGGGGAAACTGTTATGATTATAAAGCCAAGGAGATTTTAGTTCAAAAATACGGGCCACACATATTTCATACAAAAAACGAAAAAGTATTTAGATATCTGAATAGGTTTACCAAATTTAATAATTATAAACATAAAGTTTTAGCATATTATGATAAAAAATACTTTCCGATTCCGATAAATTTAGATACAGTGAATAAATTCTTTAATATAAATTTAAAAGACGAAGAAGAACTAAAGCAATTTTTAGAAAAAAAGAGAGAGAAAATAAAGAAAATTTCTAATTCAGAAGAGGTGGTTGTTTCAAAATTCGGAAGAGAACTATATGAGGCATTTGTAGAAGCATATACAAAAAAGCAGTGGGATAAATACCCTTATGAATTGGACAAATCTGTTTTAGAGCGTCTTCCAATTAGGTATAATAAAAATGATTTTTATTTTGATGATGATTTTCAAGGGATGCCTGTAGGAGGATATACAAAAATGTTTCAAAAAATGCTCTCAAATAAAAATATTTCTGTTAAGATAAACACATCTTATAGAGAAAATCTGAGAAAACTTGCAAAGACACTTATTTGGACAGGCAAAATTGATAGATATTTTCATTATGAATTGGGCAGATTGGAATATCGGTGTGCTAAATTTATATTTGAAAAATATAAATTGAAAGATTTTCTTCCAAATTCAGTTGTTAATTTTACAGAAAATAAATTTAAATTTTTAAGAATCACTGAATTCAAGAAATTCTATAGAAAAAAATCAAGAAAAACCCTCATTTGTAGAGAATTTTTTACATGGGAAGGAGAACCCTCCCATCCAACAATAAATAAAAGAAACATCAAACTCTCAAAAGAATATGAAAAAATGGCTAAAAAAGAAAAGGATGTTTATTTTTTAGGCAGACTTGGAAAATTTAAGTATATTAATATGGACCAATGCGTAGAAGAAGCTTTGGAATTATTTGAAAAATTAAAAAAAGAGGACAGTAAATCAAACTTTTTGCCTTAAAAATCTAAAAACTTTTATTGGGAAAAAACTCAAAATATAATAAGCTGCAAAGGGCAAATCAAATCCATATCCCCAAAAATATTTTTTTATGTTCTTTCTTACTCCTTTTCCTGACCTGTCCTGAAATCCTGCAATAATATTTATCCTTAAATTGGATTTACTAGAATCTACTGAAATTTTCATCTCTGGGGGGTTTAAATTTTCATAATCGTCTTTTCCTGTTTCTATTCGCTGTTTATAGAACTCTTTTGCTTTTTGAAAAAAATAATCTGGATTTTTCTTGATAAAAGTAGCAGAGTTTTGATTGACACGGTATTTGATAAGGAATTCTGGGAGATTTGTTATTTTCTTTTTTGCAGACAAAACATTCAGGATAAAATCATAATCATCGGAAATGGAAAATTTCTCTCTATAAAAAAATTCTTTTGTATTCCTATACATTATAGAAGGATGTAACATGCAATTTGTTGTTTCCAATTTTTTTGTGATTTTTAAAGCATCGTCATATTTTGAAAAAACCCCTAATTTATCCCCTTTTTCATTTATTATAATTGCAGACCCGCCGACCATAAAAATTTCTGAATGGGTCTCTAAATAATTAAATTGAATTTCAAACCTCTCAGGCAAACAAACATCATCTGCATCAAAAACTGCAATATATCTCCCTCTTGCAATTTTTAATCCCTTGTTTCTAGTACTTACACATCCTAAATTTTCTTGGTTGTTCAATACAATAATCCTCTTATCTTTTTTTGCATATCTTTGAATTATCTTGAAGGAACTATCTTTTGATTTGTCATTAACAATAATAAGTTCAAAATTTTTAAAAGTTTGATTCAGTACAGAACTTATGGTCTCATCTAAAAATTCTTCTGCATTATAAACAGGGATTATAACAGAAATTTCTGGATTTTTATTTTTCATTTTTAGATTCAATAATTTCTTTAATCTTTTTTTAATTCGGTCTGTTCGACTAAATTTATATGCTTCCTTATTTGGATATATTGGTTGTTTTAAATATTGGTTGTATAACTTATCATTATTGTCCACTTTGATTATGTGTTCTATAAACCGATCCATATTATTAAAATCATAGTAATTTAAGAAACTTTTTGTGTTAAAATCTTTCTTTATTTCAGGGTGCCCAAAATAAATTGGAATGCTATTTGCAAGTATAGGTTGGGTTAATTTCTCTGTTACCCATCCGGGTTTTGAAAAATTCTCAAATGCAATTGTAAATTTATAAGGTTTTAAAAAATTTAATTTTTCCTGAACCCAACTAATAGAAAGTCTTGATTTTTTAGAGTCTGCATGAGATCCAATCGGAGGCATATTATTCATACATCTTCCAGGAGAATCTATCTTTTTGTATTTACTCAATCTTTTAAAGAAAGCATTTCTCTCTGCAACTTCCTGAGAATAAATAAAGTTGCAAAATTTTGTTTTTCCTTTTTTTATTTTTTTAAAATCAATTTTTCTTTTTAAATTAGGACTTCCAAAATTCCTTAACCCATAGTCACTTAGCATATATGCAGGAATTCTCATATGTCTAGAATGATTTACATTTTCTTCAAAGTGAGGGGAAAAAGCCCAGTCACATTCTTTCATATTTGGCTTCACATATTCTGCACCACAAAAAATCTTGATAAAATCTCCTTTTGGAATTGGGGATTTTCTTTTTTTAAAAATCAGATTAAATTTAGAATACATCTTTCTCAGGAAAATATAAAACATTGGGGAAATCTTTTTAATAAAATCGCCTTTTTTGGATAAATCTTTTTCTTTTTTTATTTCTGGGAATACAGAATAAAATAGATAGTCAGGATCCTTACTTATTACAACATTATAATCTTTTTTTAGCAGATTAGTAAAAAGGTTATCTTCTGAATCGAAATTCCTCCAAAAATATTTAAAATTTATTTTTATCTTCTTTTTTTCTGTTATTCCCATACTTTTAGAGACAAATTGTCTGTTTTTAAAATTAACTCCTCCCCAAATTTTTAATAAGGTCCAAATCTTCCTTATTTACAAATTTAATCAAAATTAAAACTCCTAAATAAATCCCTGCTCCAAAAATTATTTCCATTACCCCAAAAAAGAAATTCATATTAACAAGATTATTAAATAAAAATAAAAAAACAGACATTATTGTTGTTGCGAAAATTGGTGCTCCTAAACCAATCCCTTTAATTTTAAAATTAAATTCTTTTTTTGCATGAAAGGCAAGTAAACCTAATAAAAGGATTCTGCTTAGAGAAGTCGCTAAACCGACTCCGGCGATCATAAATAAAGGATTATTTTTAAATAAAAAGATTACAAAGACGTTGAAGAGTATGTTCACAACTAAGGAAATTAATATTGCATTGCTCACTACTTTTGGTTTTTCTTTCGATTGAAATATTATTGAATATAATCCAATTAGAGGTGTTGTGATAATCAAAAAAGATAAAGAATAAATAGAGGTTATTCCAAGGAGATATTCATTCCCATAAACGGCCTTAATTAAATATTTCCCAAGAAAAATTATTCCGATTGTCGCAGGAATCGTTAGTAAAATTAAAAAACGACAGGTCTTTTGAAATCCTCTTTCAAATCTTTTTCCATGAATCTGTGTAAATACTGGAAGAAATATATTAGAAAGTGAGAGAAGAGACGCAATAGTTAGTATGAGGCTCATTGCCGCCTTATAATAACCAAGATAAGTTGATTCGACAAATCTTCCCAACATAAGAGTGTCAATTGAAGCAAAGAAGATTAATGAAAGTGTTGTTACCCCGACAAATTTCCAATAATTATTAATCCTCTTTTTGTTTAGAGACATTGTATCGCCAATAAATAATGATTTGTTCTTTTTGAGGAGAATTAAAATGAACAAGAATAAATGAAAAAACCCTCCTAATGCTGCAGCCAAAAACAATCCTGCAATCTTAAATTCCGAAGAAAGAACCAAAATCGCAAATACTGAAAAAGATATCTTTATTATTTGATGCGCAAGTTCCAAAAAAGGTGCTGGTTTCAGGTTCTTTATTGCTACAAAAATCATCGCAATAAAATTTTTGAAAGATTCTGCAATTATAAATAAACATGAAAAAATTAATGGATAAAATAAAAGAGGTTGGTGGTAAATAGTTTGCGAAATGAATTTAGATGAAAGTAAAATCAAAAAGACAATGGATGCTACTAAAGAAGCTTTTACTTTTAATAAATACTTGAGATAGCTCCTTGCTTTTTTATTATTTTTTTCGCTTAATGCTTCTGAAAGATATCTCAAAAAAGTTTCATCCAACCCAAAATTTGCAAAAGTAGCAAAAATAGTTATAATTGAAAGTGCAAGAGCATAAATACCAAAAAGTTCAGGGAGCAATAATCTTGCTATTAAAATTGTGAAAATCAGCCCACCAAATTTAAAAATGAAAACTGATGCTAAACTATAACTTGAATTTTTGATAACGATTCTTGAAAGATTTTGATTTTCGATTCCCTGCTCCATCTGAGAACAAATAATCAATTGTTTTTAAAATTAGTGAAGAAACATATAAAAAGGAGGAGTAATAAGAAAAAATAAAATGGCTGATCCTCTTTGCACGCTTATGGGAATTGCAGATATAATTGCAGGAATATTGATAATTTTAAGCTTTGGTATGAATATCTTTGGACTTGTCTTCGGGCTAATTATGATTGTAAAAGGAGGAATTAGTTTTATATGAAAAATAAAGTTTTATTAGTGAGTAGCAGTTTTGAGGAGAGTATAATTAACCCCCACAACAAAACACCCGAAGGGTCACATTACCCTCTTGGTTTAGCATATTTGCATTCTTATCTCGAATCAAAAGAGGTTGATGCTAGAATACTGTTCCTTAATCACAAACCTCACGACGATTGTTTTAAAAGAGTTATTGAAGAAATAGAAAACTTCTCTCCGGATATAATCGGTTTCCAAATGTTGGCTGCGAGCAGGGTTAGCACTTATAGATTAATAGAACATATATATGAACATCACCCTAAAATAAAGATAGTTATCGGGGGAATCTATGCTACAATAATGTATAAGCAGTTAATTGGGCGTTATCCTTTTTTAATTGCTGTTCTTGGAGAAGGGGAAATAACTTTTTCAGAATTAATTAAAGAATTAAACAAAAAGAAACCTAATTTTAAAAAAATTGATGGGCTCGCTTTCTATAATAAAAACATTGTGATGAGGACAAAACCCAGAGAATTGATAAAAGATTTAGATAGTTTACCTTTTCCAAAACATGAATTATTTTTTAAAAATAATAAACAATATTCAGGGGGTCTTTTAACTGCCAGAGGTTGTCCTTTTGCATGCAGTTTTTGCTGCCTGAATCCTGAATCAAAAAGAATTGTGAGATTTCGTTCTCCGAAAAATATTGTTGATGAAATAGAATACATGATTAAAAAACTCCCTCAAATGACAGAAGTATTCATACATGACGATTCTTTCTTTATTGATAATGAAAGGGTCATAAAAATTTGTGACGAGATTATTAAAAGAAAAATAAAAATAAATTTTGTGTGTAGCGGAAGAATGAAACCAATAAGTAAAGATATGGTTAAAAAACTTGAACAAGCTAATTTCTCAAGAGTTATGCTGGGTATAGAAAGTGGTAATAACGAAATGCTGAAAAATTGCCACAAGGGAATAAATCAAGAAGATATCTTAAAAACATTTAAATTATTTGCAAAATCTTCTATAAATCTTAAAGCATTTCTCCTTGTTGGTTTGCCAGGAGAAACCATCGAAACAATAAAAGAAACCGCAAGATTCATTAAAAAATTACAGAAGATAAAATACGTTTCATTTCCAGGTTTTGCGAATATTTTAGTTGTCTATCCTGGGACCGAAGTTTATGAGATTGCAAAACAAAAAGGAATGATTGATGATGATTTTTGGCTTTCAGATAAAGAAACACCATTTTTTACAGCAGAAAACAGCCATGAAAAATTAAAAGATTTGGGGGATATTCTTCAAGATAATATTTCATTTTATAGAATATTAACATTAAATGGATTTAGAGCTCAATTTGAGATGATTCCTTATTTAGTAAGATATTTACTACTTAAGATGAGAGAGAAAATAAAAACAAGGACATTAAGATAACGAATTGGTTAAATAGAAGGGGAAAAATATTTTAAAAAAGGCAGATGTTCTTTAGAAGGAAACACCATATATGAAAGAAAAAAATAGAAAAAAGATATTGTTAGTGACTAGCAGTTTTGAAGATCTTCCATTAGTTCCTGATGGAAAGGTGGATGAAGAATTTGGTGAAAAAACATATTATCCTCTGGGACTGGCTTACATCCATTCTTACCTCGAATCTAAAAATATGAAAGTGGAAACTCTTTGGCTTAATCACAAACCATATAAAAATTGTTTTGAAGAGGTAATTAATAAGGTAAAAAATTTCTCTCCTGATATCGTCGGCTTTCAAATGCTAACCTGCAACAGGGTTAGTAGCTATTATCTGATTGAATGGATACATAAAAATTATCCTAAAATAAAGATAGTTATCGGGGGAATTCATGCTACAATAATGTATAAACAATTAATTGAAAAATATCCTTTTTTAATTGCTGTTCTTGGAGATGGGGAAATAACTTTTTTAGAATTAATTAAAGAATTGAACAAAAAGAAACCTAATTTTAAAAAAATTGATGGGATTGCATTTTATAAAAATAATAATGTAATGAGAACAAAACCAAGAGAATTGATAAAAGATTTAGATAGTTTGCCTTTTCCAAAACATGAGGTTTTTTTTAATAATAAAAGAGATACAGGCAGTCTTTTATCTGCAAGAGGATGTCCTTTCTCATGCAGCTTCTGTTGTTTAAATCCAGAATCAAAAAGAATCGTAAGATTTAGAGACCCTAAAAAAGTTGTAGATGAGATAGAATACATGATAAAAAAGTTTCCTCAAATGAAGGAACTTTCTATAAATGATGATTCTTTTTTTATAAATAATCAAAGAGTAATAAATATTTGCAATGAGATTATTAAAAGAAAAATAAAAATGGATTTTGTGGCTAGTGGAAGAATTAAACCCTTGAGTAAAGAGGTTGTTAAAAAACTTGAAGAAGCTAATTTTATAAGAATTACATTAGGGATAGAAAGCGGGGACAATGGAATTTTAAAATCTTGCCATAAAGGAATAAATCAAGAAGATATTATCAACGCATTTAAATTGTTTTCAAAATCAAAAATACATCTTAAAACTTATTTAATCGTTGGTTTGCCAGGCGAAAACAGAAGTACGATAGAAGAGACTGCAAAATTTATAAAAAAATTGCAGAAAATAAAATATGTATCATATCCTCGCTCGTTCAATCTTCTTTTTGTTTATCCTGGGACCGAAGTTTATGAGATTGCGAAACAAAAAGGAATGATTGATGATGATTTTTGGCTTTCCAACAAGGAAATTCCATTATATACCGCAGAAAATAGTTATAAGGATTTAAAAAAATTTGAAGAGATTCTTCTAGACAATCTTTCTTTTTACAGAATAATAACATTAAAAGGGTTTAAGGCTCAATTTGAAACTATTCCTTATTTAATCGCATATGGATTTCAGAGAATTGTAACGCTGTTAAAAAAAGGAAGATTATTCTGAATTAAGAACATAACAAATATTAAAAACAAAGATGACGCAGACAATATATCAGGATGGAAGAAAAAAATCTTATTGCGATAAATCCGGGAGGAATATCCAACAGGTTGAAATGTCTTGTTTCCCTCTGGAGAATAAGCAATTTAACGAATAGAAAACTTTTAATTTATTGGCCAAGAAATTCTGTTTGCGGAGCAAACTTCAAAGATTTATTTGAAAATAATTTTCAAGAGATTAGTAAAGAAAAATTATATGGGCTTAAAAAGAAAGAATATAAGTTCCACGACCCAAACGATATAAACATTCAAGATGTGCCAAAAAAATATCTGATTTCAGATACATGGAGATGGGCTTTTTTAAAAGGAGAAAAAATAACTAGATATCTTCCAAAAGACAAAGTTAAAAATTATCCTATATATAAAAGTGCAACAACTCCTTTTCAGGATTATGAAGGGATAGATTTTGCCTTTCAAGACATAGATTCAAAAGTCGAAAATGATATATTAAAATATCTCAAAAAAATTAAACCCCTTAAAAAAATAAGGAAAAAAATTTCAGAATTTGAAAGAAAAAACAGCATAAAAAATTGTACCGGAATACATATAAGAAGGGGGGATTATCTTGCGGGGAAAGATAGACTTGGATTTGTTTCAGAAGAAAGTCTTTTTATCAATCGCATAAAAGAATTAATAGATATTAATCCTAAAGAAAGGTTTTTCTTATGCACTGATTCAAAAGAAACTCAAGAGAAATTTAAGAAGATTTTCGAAGATAAAATAATAACTTTTACTAAGACGAACTTTGATAGACTTGGGGTTATTTTTACACAAGAAGGTTTAATAGATTTACTGCTTCTCTCTAAAACAAAGAGAATCTTGGGCACATATGGTAGCACATTCACTGAAATGGCTTGGTGGCTTGGAGACTGTAAATCAAAAGTAGAAATAATGATTAATAAAGAAAACTTGGGAACATACTTGAAAAATTTTAAAGAAAGGGACAAAGGAATTTCTAAGAAAATTAAACGATTAATCGCGATTATAATTGGAAAAGCTCCAAAGTTTAGGTAACAGAATATATCCCTACAAGACAATAATCCTTAAAAAAGAACTTTCTCTAATTTTTAGGTATGAAAAAAAAGGCACTGATTACAGGGATTACAGGCCAGGACGGAAGTTATCTTGCAGAACTTCTTTTGGAAAAAGGTTATGAAGTGCACGGGATTATTCGAAGGTCGAGTTCATTTAATACCGAGAGGATTGACCATATTTTTCAAGACCCCCATGAAATAAACAAATCATTAATTCTGCATTATGGGGACCTTGCTGATAGCAGTTGTGTGAGAAAAATTTTGCGAGAAGTTATGCCTGACGAGATTTACAACCTTGGGGCGCAAAGCCATGTTAGAGTTAGTTTTGATATTCCAGAATATACGTCAGATATTGTTGCATTGGGGACCTTGAGAATTTTAGAAGCAGTTAGGAATTTTTGCCCAAATGCAAAATTTTATCAGGCATCATCAAGTGAGATGTTTGGCAAAGTTCAGGAAATCCCCCAAAAAGAAACAACTCCTTTTTATCCAAGAAGCCCTTATGCTTGTGCGAAAGTTTTCGCATACAACATAACAAAAAATTACCGAGAAAGCTACAATCTATTTGCCTGCAACGGGATTCTATTTAATCACGAAAGCTCAAGGAGGGGAAGAACTTTTGTTACTAAAAAAATAATTGAAGGGTTGGTAAAGATAAAATATGGACTTCAGGATTGTTTATATTTGGGTAACCTTGAAGCAAAAAGAGATTGGGGGCATGCAAAAGATTATGTTGAGGCAATGTGGCTTATGCTTCAGCAAGATGAACCAGATGATTATGTTATTGCGACAGGAGAGACTCATTCTGTGAGGGAATTTTTAGAAGAAACTTTCAAAATAATTGGAATTAATGCAGAAAGTAATGGTAAAAAAGGTCTGGAAGAAGCATACATTAGGAAAGATACAGGAGAGGCTATTGTAAAAATTGACAAAAAATATTTCCGTCCTGCAGAGGTTGATCTTTTAATTGGGGATCCTGCAAAAGTTAAAGAAAAAATTGGGTGGGAACCAAAAATAAGTTTCAGAGAGTTAATTGAGAATATGGTGAGAAGAGAAGAAAAATTTGTAGAAAAAGAACTGAATAAATTTGGAAATAAAATAATGTTGAAAGAAAATTTAAGAAACCCCAATAAAATAAAACTTATGGAAGATTCAATTGATCAAGAAGAAATTATTGCGATTTCAGATTGTTTGAAAAGCGGGAACTACACCCAAGGAAATGTTGTTGAAGAATTTGAAAAGAAGTTTGCAGAATGGAATGGTTCGAGATATGCCATTATGGTCAATAGTGGAAGCAGTGCAAACCTTCTTATGATATCTGCGATAAAAGAAAAGTTTAAGTTAAAAGAGGGTGATGAAATTTTGGTGCCGAATGTTACTTGGCCAACGACGGTTTATCCAATTATCCAAAATAATTTAGTCCCTGTCTTTTGCGATGTTGACGAGAGTTTTAACATTAGTTTAGACTCTATCAAAAAGATGGTCGGTGAAAAAACAAAAGCAATTTTTGCAGTTCATCTTCTTGGGCAACCTTCAAAAATAAATGAAATCAGGAAATTTTGCAAGGAAAAAAACATTCTCCTTCTTGAAGATTGTTGCGAAAGCTTAGGAGCAAATATCAGTGGAATCAAGGTTGGTAATTTCGGACTGATGGGTAGTTTTAGTTTTTATTTTGGGCATCATATGACCACAATTGAGGGAGGCATGATTACTCTCGATGATTTTGAAATTTATGATTTGCTGAAATCAATGAGGTCTCATGGTTGGGTGAAAGGAACTAAAAGAGAAAGTAAATACACTTATCTCAAAAATGAAAATTTTGTTTTTGATGTGATGGGGTATAATTTGAGGAGCACAAACTTTAACGCGGCAATTGGCTTATCTCAGTTAAAAAAATTGGATAGTTTTATAGAACAAAGGAAAAAAAATCACGAATATTTTCTAACTAAAATTAAAGATTTGCCCATTACCCCTCAAAAAATTAACATGGAAGAAACTAGTTCTTTTTCATTAGGAATTATCCTCCCCAAGGGTAAATGCAGAGACTATTTATTAGAAAAACTTCCGGAGAACGGGATTGAATGCAGACCAATAGTAACAGGAAATTTATTAAAGCAACCTGTTTTTTTAAAAATTAATTCTAAAAAAGATTCTCCTATAATGGCAGATATTATTCATGATAGAGGACTTTATCTTCCAAATAACCAATTTATGAATGAAAAAAGTGTAGACAAAATTGTTGAAACAATTAAGGATTTATTAATATCTTCTTTGTTTAAAGAAGAGGCTGACACAAAAGAAGTTTTAAAAATAAAAGATTATAAGGAAAATTAAGAAGAAACAAATTTTTATGAACCACAATGGAACTAAATAATAAAAGAATATTGGTAACAGGAGGAAAGGGTTTTTTAGGACAAGTGCTTGTTCCTCTCTTAGAAAAAGAAGGTGCAAAATTGTTTACATTTTCTTCAAAAGAGTATGATTTAAGAAAAGAACAAGATGTTAAAAAACTTTTAGAAGATTCAAATCCAGAAATAGTTATTCATCTTGCTGTCGACGGTGGCGGAATCGGTTATATGAAAGAACATCCAGGAAGTGTTTATTATAATAATGTAATGATGAACACATTGATACAAGAACAATCTAGATTAAAGGGTGTTCAGAAATTTGTGGGGATTGGAACTGTTTGTTCTTATCCGAAGTTTACCCCTGTGCCATTCAAGGAAAAAGATTTATGGAACGGCTATCCTGAAGAAACAAATGCACCTTATGGTTTATCTAAAAAAATGATGATGGTTCAAAGCCAGGGTTACAGAGAACAATATGGCTTTAATGCTATACATCTGCTTCCTGTAAATCTATATGGACCAAATGATGATTTTGATTTAAATAATAGTCATGTTGTTCCTGCTTTAATTAGAAAGATGGTTCATGCAAAAAAAGAGAGAAAACCTGCTATTGAATTATGGGGAACTGGAAATGCGTCGAGGGAATTTCTTTATGTTGAAGATTGCGCAAGAGCTATTTTAATGGCGACTAAAAATTATGATAAATCAGAACCGATTAATATTGGAGCTGGTTATGAAACCACAATAAAAAACCTTGCAGAAACCGTCAAGAAGTTAGTTGGTTTTGACGGGAAAATTATCTGGGATATCACCAAGCCCGACGGGCAACCACGAAGATGTTTAGATACTTCAAAAGCAGAAAGAAAATTTGGGTTTAAGGCTGAAACAAGTTTGGAAGAAGGCTTGAAAAAGACCCTTGATTGGTATGCTTCTTATCACAATAATCCTTAAAAAAGAATTTATTTATCTTTAAGTATGAGAAAAAAGGCATTGATTACTGGCATAACAGGCCAGGATGGAAGTTATCTTACAGAACTTCTTTTGGAAAAAGGTTATGAAGTTCATGGTTTAGTCAGAAGGGCGGCGATTGAGGACCCGTCCCATAGACTAAGCAGGATTAAGCATCTCTTAAAAGATGTTAAATTACATTCGGGAACTCTTGAAAATTATTCAAGATTTATAGAAATTTTTGATGATTTAAGACCAGACGAATGTTATCATCTAGCAGCCCAGAGCTTTGTGCATGAATCGTTCGAAGATGGTTTTTCCACAATGGATATGAATATTAAAGGGGTACAACATGCATTATCTGCTCTACAAAAAAAAACTCCAAAATGTAGATTCTATTTTGCTGCTTCTTCTGAAATGTTTGGAAAGGTAAAGGAAACCCCGCAAACAGAGAATACTCCTTTTCATCCCCGGTCTCCTTACGGAATAAGCAAAGTTACAGGATTTTATTTGACAATGAATTATCGAGAATCATATAATATATTTGCATGCTCTGGAATTTTATTTAATCATGAAAGCCCCAGAAGAGGATTTGAATTTGTAACAAGAAAAATAACAAGTGGTTTAGCAAAAATAAAACAAGGGTTAGAAGATTCGTTGTTTTTAGGAAATTTAGATGCGAAAAGAGATTGGGGTTTTGCAGGAGATTATGTTGAGGCAATGTGGCTTATGCTCCAGCAAGAAAAACCAGATGATTATGTTATTGCGACAGGAGAGACTCATTCTGTGAGGGAATTTTTAGAAGAAACTGCAAAAGGATTAGAAATGAAAATTGAATGGAAAGGAGAAGGTGTTGATGAAAAAGGTTATGATGAAAAAGGAAAACCAGTAATAAAAATAAATCCTGTGTTTTATAGGCCCGCAGAAGTTACAATTCTTTTAGGGGACCCTTCAAAAGCAGAAAGAGAATTAGGATGGAAACCTAAAACAAGTTTTAATGAACTTGTAGAAATGATGGTAAAATCAGACTTAGACAAATTATCTAAAATATAAATCCTCTTACTTCTTAAACATTGAATAATCATTAACCAGAGAAACCTTGCTTATTCTGTCCCAATAAGTTGTCTGGATAATACTATCCAAAAGGAGATGGAACGCAAATCCTGTGAACACGAATAAAAAATATTTTGAGAGGAATACCCCGAACAGAAAAAAAATTAAAAGAACTTCTATTCCGTGCAAAAGATAAAGTGGTGTCGGGAAGAAATTTCTCTGCTTCCATGGAAGAGATAAGAATCTTTTTCTTCGCTTCATAAACCATCTGTAAGAATTTCTCAGATTGAAGTCTTTTTTCTTATAGAGGTAATAAATGTAGTGGTCAGCGTCGATTAAAAAAGAAGAAAGTGAAACAATTACTAAACCAGTTAATTTTATTGACGGAAAAATTAAATATAAAAATCCTGCAAAAATCAATCCAAATAAAAAATGTTTTGAAACAAGCATTTTATTCCTCAATAGATTTTATCATATCTGTGAAAGCGGGCCTTGTTATTAAAACACCAGAAGTGATTCCTATCAAAGTTGTTATTGCAAATCCTTTTAGCAATCCTGCTCCAACCCATAGAAGAGGTATTAACGCCACCACTACAGTAAAATATGCCCCAAGGATAATCGTAAATGCTTTTTTTAATTTTTGCTTTAGGCTTAATGAAATGTGCTGTCTTGATTCGTCAAGAAGAATAATTTGCTGGTCAATTCCAGTACCAATTGTCGCTAAAATTCCGGCTATGCTCAGCAAATCGAGATTCCATTCAATAAAAGAAGCAATTCCTAAAATGATTATTATTTCAGAAATACTTGTTATTAATAGTGCGATTGCTGACTTAAATTTTTTATATCGGAAAAAAATAATTATTGCGACGATAAAGAGCGCTGCAAAACCTGCGAGAAAAAGCGATTTGATAAATTCCTTTCCTAAAACAGGAGAGATAGTATCTAATTTTACGATTTCTAATTTATAGGGAAGGCTTCCGGTGATTAAAATTGTCTGAAGTTTGTGCATTGATTTTTCTGCGTCGTCATATGCTTCTGTTTTTGTTGCGCCGTTTCCGCTTCCTTCAATAGAAATTTGTGTTGTGACCCTTCCTTTCAGACTTTCACTAATAAAAAGACTCTGGTCCTCTAAAAATTGATCGTCCAAATAGAAATCAAGTTTTTTAGAGAGATAATTGCCCTGTGCAGTTGAGTTAACTTCTAAGTCATTGGTTATTTCTGCGTGTTTTTCTGCTGCAGATTGGCTTAAAAAAACAGAGAATTGAAACCTGCAAGAATACTGGTTTTCTACTTGCTGACAACTTCTAATTCCTGCACATGTCGCATCGTTTCTGCAAACAGAAGATATATCTTTTTCACCCCCGGCAAAAACCGTTTCATTTCCTATTTTTGCTTCGAACTTTCCTTGTTTAGAAATCATTTCCTCTAAATCTTTTGGAGTTGCTCCTGCAACTTCTATCAACATAAATTTCTCTCCAGCCAAGTCTGAAACAGAGAGTACATTTATATCTGAAATTCCAAATTCATTTAATCTATTTCTGGTTATATCCACTAAATCACTAATTTCTGTCTGAGACAATTTTTTGTCCTGTGCTTTGACTAATGCTCTTGAACCTCCTGCCAAATCCAATCCTGTTTTGATTTTTGTTTTAGGAATCTCTGAAACAGTTATATTCGGAAGATGGTCTGAAAAAAGAATTATTTCAGATTCTTTTGTCTGAAAAATTGTTTTTACATTTTCACCAAATGAAAATTTTCCCTGAAGTGTGTTTGAAAAACTTTCTAGATTATCGACACTTTTTCCGTCGATGTGTGTGATTATTTGTCCTGCTTTTAATCCCTGTTCAAATGCTGTTGAATTTGATTCAACACTTGTAATCAGAACGCCTTTTTCCAAAAAAGTTGGAGGAATCTCGAATATCGCCAGCAAGGAAAAAGCGAGCACAATTATCAGCAACCAAATTCTCCATGTTAGTTTTTTCATTTTTTCCATTCCATATACCATTTAAGTATTGAAACATTAGTTATCCACGTATTGAGGATATCAAAAATTAAACCAATTGAAAGTATTGTGAAAATTTGCGTCAGTATCGGGGAAAAAGAGCTCACAATAATTAATGCAAAAACAACTGCCATGAGAGATGTCAGAGTCATTGTGATTCCAGTCTTAAATGCACCAATAATTCTTTGATTGATTGTCCCTTCTTGTCTTCTTAAAATTCTCGTCGTGAGAAGAATGTCTGTGTCGACAGAATATCCAATCAGCATCAGGAATGCCACAATTCCTGCACTTGACATTCTTATTCCGAGAAAATCAGCTAATGCAAGAGTCATTAAAATATCTGCAAAAGCAGAGAGAATTACTGCTGTTGACGGAACAAATGACCTAAAAATAATAAACACAACAATTGCCATAAAAAAGAATGCTACCAGGACTGCAATCAATAATTGTTTGTAAAAACTTTCGCTGAGGCTTGAACCAGTAAATTCAAAACTGCTGTTTTCTGAATTTAACTCATAACCCAAATATTCTTCAAGAACCCGTTTTGTGGTTTCTCCGTCGGCAGTTGTTTCAATTATTACTGCTTTTTGTTCCTGTGTTATTAAATCATAAATTTCACGGGTGTTGATTTCTCCTAGTTTTCCAGCAAGAGATTGTTCTAAATCTGCAGGATTTATTTTTTCAAAAATAGTAACAGAAGTTCCTCCTGTCAAAGAAACATCTTTGTGAATAAAATCATTATTCTTGGCATAAAAAAATCCTATATAAACAGAAGAAAGTATCAACAATACGATTGGAATTATCAATAAGAGTTTGTAGTTTTTGTCGTACCAGTTTGTTTGCTCCATTTTATTTTTGATTATGCGCGGGCCGGGATTTGAACCCGGGTCAATTGGTCTCTTCAGATTTAACTTTAAAGCAAAATTGTGGAAGCCAATTATACTGCCACTATACTACCCACGCACAAAATAATTATCCTAACCTGATTTTAAAGGTTTTTGTTTTTCAGGATAAAATATTACAAACGCCCAGGACAGGATTCGAACCTGCGACACCAACCTTAGGGGGGTTGTGCTCTATCCAGACTGAGCTACCCGGGCAATATGCGGAGTAAAGGATTCGAACCCTCGCAGGCACTAAGCCAACAGGTCCTTAACCTGTCCCGTTTGACCACTCCGGCAACTCCGCATGAAAAAAAGATTGATTCAAAGTTTTAAAATCTTTAGAAAATAAAGAAGACAACTTGATGGTTTGGCCTCTTGTGGGAGACTACTGCCAACAACATAGGAAGCTTAACTTCTGTGTTCGGAATGGGAACAGGTGTTTCCAACCTATTATGGTCGTCTTCAAAATTATATTAAACTAAGAGTTTTTAAAAGTTTCTTTCCTTGGAAAATTATGAAATTCAACTTATCAAAAACACAAGCTTCAGAAAAAATTGAAAAATTTTTTTCTGATATTAAAAACAAAACTCCAAAGGAAATTAAGAAAATTAAAAGGCTTGCGATGAAACACAACCTTCCATTAAAAGAAAAAAGAAAATTGTTCTGTAAGAAGTGTTATGTTTCTTTTTCTGGGAAGGAAAAAACGCGAATAAAAAAAGGTAAAAAAATAATCGTCTGCTCTGGATGTGGTTATGTGTCTCGGTGGAAATTATGACTTTTTAAATTTACTTATTAATTCCACTAAATCTTCCTGTCCGATGAAAACTGCTCTGCAACAGGGTCGTTCCATTCCTAATTCGTCCATAATTTTTCCAGGCTTTTCTCCTTGCTGGGCTCGTTCTTTGAATTGCTCCCACAAATGACCAATTGGTTTTCCACAACTAAAGCAACGCACTGGTATTATCATATTAATCTTTCTTGAAATCAGTTTAAAAAACTTTTGTAATAGCAAAGATTTTAGACAAGGATTAAAGTCTGTAAAAACTTGTAATAGGTAAGTTTAAATATTGTTTGGATGCTGTTTTAAAATGGCAAATATTATTGAGTTGAGAAATGTTGCAAAACATTATAAAATGGGAGAGAGTATAGTAAAAGCTCTTGATGGTATTGATATTTCAATTGAAGAAGGAGATTTTGTTGCGATTATGGGACCGAGCGGAAGCGGGAAATCCACGAGCATGAATCTGACTGGAAGTTTGGATTTAGCAACAGAAGGAGAGATTTATCTTGGTGAAGAAAATATCGCTGGTTTAGAAGAATCAGATTTGGCGCAAGTGAGAGGGAAAAAAATTGGTTTTATTTTTCAGCAATTTAATTTGATTCCTAATTTAACTGCGAAAGAAAATGTTATGCTTCCAATGCTGTTTCAGGAAGAGGATGAAGAATCTCGCGAAGAAAGAGCAGAGAAACTTTTAGAAGCAGTTGAATTGATAGATAGGATGAATCATTATCCAAATCAACTTTCAGGAGGACAACAGCAGAGGGTTGCAATTGCGCGTGCTCTCGCAAACAAGCCCGATGTTATTTTGGCAGACGAACCGACGGGAAATCTCGATACAAAAACAGGGGACAAGATGATGAATTTTCTAACAGATTTGAATAAGGAAGGCAGAACAATTATTGTGGTTACTCACGACCCTGAAATAGCAAAAAATTATGCAAAAATAATTTATTCTCTTCGGGACGGGAAGATTGAATGTGTTGAAAAGAAATCCGGCGGAAAGTGGAAAAAAGCAAAATAAATTAAATGTATTCATTCTATTGTGGTAACTGTAGAAAAGTTTATAAATAAAAGATTGTGGAGAAAGATATGAATAAAACATTAACGACAATTTTTGCAATAACTTTCTTAGTTCTAACTTTAAACTTGACATCTGCCTTAGTTGTTGACGCAGATTACATTACAATTTATTCCGGAGAATCGGGTAGTGTAAAAGTTGAAGTAGACAATAATTTTAACTTTGATATAGAGGGTGTTTCTATTGCATTGGTGCTTGACAATGTTCCTTTCACAAGCGTTGGAAGTTCTGAAAAGAGTTTAGATGATTTAGATGAAGATGACGACGATTCTGCAACATTCACAATTAGAGCTTCGACAGACATTGCGCCAGGAGATTATAACATTCCTTATATTGTGAAATATACTAATGCTAAAGATTCAAATGCAACACAAGAAACAAAAACAGGAAGTTTTGGATTAAGAGTCAGTTCGAGGACAAATATTGATTTTTCTGTTGAGACAAAAAATAATATTGTTGGACAGCAAGGGAGAATCTCTCTTAAAATAATTAATAAAGGACTTGGAGAAGTAAAGTTTATGTCTGTTAAAATTTCCCCGCAAGGTTATGAATTGATTTCGAGTGATAGTATTTATGTTGGAACAATTGATTCTGATGATTCTGATACTGCAAGTTTTGATGTTGTGTTCAAATCAACGAGCCCAACATTAAACACAGTTGTAAGTTACAAAGATTTTGACAACAACGCTAAAATAGAGACTGTAACGCTCCCTGTTACTGTATATACTGTTGAAAAAGCAATTGAACTTGGTTTGATTAAGAAAACAAATTATATTCCATACATTGCTGTCGGCGGAGTTGTTATTATCTGGTTTGTCTGGAGAAAGATTAAGAAAAGAAAGAAGAACAAACAGCGAGGAGGAATTTAGGATATGGAATTAAATGCGTATAGTCATTATGTTGAAAGAATATTTTGGAGTAATAGCAAGATACGCAAATTATCTGTTAGTGGTTTGAATAAAGAAAGTGCGATAGAGCTTGAAAATATTCTTTATACAGAATTGAGAGGGTTATTTAAAATGAAAAAAATTGAAACTTCTTTTGAAGTAGAAATGCTTCATAATGAAAAAAATTCTTCTGATATTTATACATTAATTTTGGAAAGAAAAAGTGATAGGAGGTAACTCCGATGTTGAAAGATTATTTTTCTTTATCATTTAAGAATATTAAGACAAAAGGTTTGCGAAGCTGGCTTACAATTTTGGGAATTTTTATTGGCATTGCGGCTGTTGTTAGTTTAATTTCTCTAGGTGCTGGTTTGAAAACTGCTGTGATGGAGCAGTTTGGTTCTTTGTCTGTGGATCAATTAACAGTTCAAAACAAAGGAACCGGTTTTGGTCCGCCTGGCTCGACAGTTGTAGAAAAATTAAATGATAAAGACCTGAAAATTATTGAGGACGTGGATGGAGTGGAAATTGCAATAACGCGGTTGCTGAGAGTTGGAAGTTTTGAATATAATGGCGCTTCTACATTTAACTATATTGTTAGTTTGCCTGACGACAAGGAAAGATTATTGCTGTCTTATGATGCAATGGGTTTTGAGATTCAAACGGGAAATCTGCTTAATGTTGGTGAGACTGGAAAAGTTTTGATTGGAAAAACTCTTGCAAGAGGAGATGCTTTTGACAAGGAAATTTTTGCCGGGAAAAAGCTGAAAATCAATGGCAGATATTTTGAAGTTGCTGGAATTCTTGACAAGACAATGAATGCTCAGCTGAATAATGTAGTTTTCATGTTTGAGAGCGACATGGAAAATATGTTTGGAATTGAAAACGAGTATGATTTGATTGTTGCGCAGGTTGAAGAACCAGACAAAATTGCCGACGTTGCGAAAAGTATCGAGGACGAATTAAGAGAGAATAGGAAAGAGACATTAGGGGAGGAAAGTTTTAGTGTAGAGACTCCTCTGCAGGCTTTTTCTGCAGTAAATACAATTTTGAATATAATAAATTTGATTGTCGTCGGAATTGCAATGATTTCATTGTTTGTCGGAGCAATCGGAATCGCGAACACAATGTATACTTCTGTTTTAGAAAGAACAAAAGAAATTGGGATTATGAAAGCGATTGGCGCGAGAAATTCAGACATCATGTGGATTTTTTTAATTGAGTCT
>Ga0180007_10002721_pt1 | contig 20607 bp, 17 predicted proteins | sample MM_PC_MetaG_FD_121122 | JGI IMG/M metagenome (GOLD analysis project Ga0180007, IMG submission 121122) | Groundwater microbial communities from the Aspo Hard Rock Laboratory (HRL) deep subsurface site, Sweden - MM_PC_MetaG | ecosystem: Environmental > Aquatic > Deep subsurface > Groundwater... | reverse complement strand
GAAGCCGGTGAGCAGGTTTTGCACCCGCACCCCCACCCGCAGGCTGGCCGCATGCAAGAGGGTGAAGCCCAGCAAAATGCTCAGGGCCAGCAGGGACTCCCCGGACAACGACAGGCCGCCCAGGGAAAGGGACCAGCCCGCCGCCTGGGGCCAGGCCCTGAGAAGATAGCCCGCCCCAGCCACCGCAGCCGCGGCGATGGGCGCGGAAAAGCCCACCACCAAGGATATCCATCCCGACAAGAAGCCCCACAGGGGGCCGAAGCTTTGGCGCAAAAAGACATATTCCCCGCCCGCCTGGGGATAGCGGGCACCCAACTCGGCGTAGCTCATGGCTCCGGCCAGGGCGATTATTCCCCCGGCCAGCCAGCAGAGCATGAACAGGGAGGGGCTTCCCGTCTGGGCCAGAATAAAGCCCCCGGCGGTGAAGATGCCCGTGCCCACCATATTGGCCACAATGACCATGGCCGCGCTGTAGGGCCCCAGGCTGCGCCGCAGCGCTCCTTGCTTGGCGATTACCACTTAATCCCCTTTATTTCCGCCGCCTCTATACCTTTTATCTTGACACAAAAACTTACCTATGTTTTTTATAACATCGTTGCCAAAATTGACATATGTCATTTATGATCAATGCATTTCGCCAATACATAACTAGGATGCACATAATGCGCAAGCTATTAATTTTGGCTACGATTTTGGTAATGATTACCTCCGCCGCCGCCATGGCCGTGGCGGCCAAAAATGACCTGGGCCCCATGCTCACGGTGAGCGGGCTGGTGAAGCAGCCGCTGCGCCTGAGCATGGACGATCTTAAACGCCTTTCCTGGGCGCGGGTCAAGTACAACGACATCAAGGACGACGGCTCCTTCCATGGCTGCTTCTGGTTGCAAGGGGTGCCGCTGCGCGACATTTTGGAGCTGGCCCAGATCGGCAAGGAGGGGCACGGCTTCAACAAGATGGTGGACCTGGCGGTGGTGGTGAAAAACGCTCAGGGGCAGCAGGTCACCGTGTCCTGGGGCGAGATATTCCACCGCAACCCCGGCGAGGCCGTCCTGGCCCTGTCCTCCACCCCGGTGCGCCCCAAAAAGAACTGCAAGGCCTGCCACCAGCCGGACGTCTACGAGGACCTGCTCAAGCAACTCGACCGCAAGCTGGGCCTGCCCAAGCTGGTGATGACCAGCGACTTCGCCAGCGACCGCGGCCTGGAGAACGTGGTCTCCTTGCGGGTGGTGGAGCCGGTCAAGGTGCCCCAGGGCCCCCGGCCCAAGACGCTCTACTCCCCCACCCTCACCGTGGTGGGCCCGGACGGCAAGGAGCACAAACTGGACAAGCTGCCCGCCCTGCACCGGCGCACCATCCTGGCCAACCAAGTGGGCGAGGGCAAGGGCTTCCACGGGCGGCCCCACTTCAGCGGGGTGTCCCTGGCCGACCTCTTGAAGCATTTCAAGATCAGCGGCGACGACCAGAGCGCGGTGGCCGTCAGCGCGCCGGACGGCTACACCTCCCTGGTCTCCTGGGCTGAGCTGTTCCGGGGGCCGCTGGGCCAGCGCATCATCGTGGCCGACCAGATGGACGGCAAGCCCATGAAGGAGAACGGCCGCTTCGCCCTGATCCTGCCCGACGACCTCTGGGCCGACCGCTGGGTCAAGGCCGCCGGCAAAATCGAGGCGGTGCGCATCGCCAACCAGCCCAGGCTCACCGTGATCGGCATGGGCTGCGGCGACAGCAACCTGCTCACCCTGGAGGCCCTGGACGCCTTGGCCCAGGCCGACGTGCTGGTGGCCCCCAAGGACCTTCAAAAGCGCTTCGCCCCCTTCCTGGCGGGCAAGCCGGTGCTTTTCGACCCCATGGCCGCCGCCCAGAAGAAGCCCATCAAAAAGCAGATGGAGGCGCACAAGGACGCCAAGGCCCGCCACATGGACCAGCAGCAGAGCGCCGACTCCGCAGAGATCATCAAGGCCCAGCTTGCCAAGGGCAAGAGCGTGGCCGTGCTGGACTGGGGCGATCCCATGGTCTACGGCTCCTGGCGCTGGCTCAAGGACGTGTTCCCCATGGAGCAAATCCGCTTCGTCTCCGGGCTCAGCGCCTTCAACGCGGGCTCGGCCGCCATTGGACGGGACATAGCCTGCAACGGGGCCATCGCCATCACCGACCCCTTCACCCTGTTCAAGCGGCCCGAGATGCTCGGTTCCCTGGCCGCCCAGGGGGCCACGGTGGTGGTCTTCATGGCCATGCCCAAGTTCACCCAGGTTATCCAGGCGGTGCAAGCCGCCTACCCTCCGGACACCCCCACGGCGGTGGTCTACCGGGCGGGCATGCAGACCCAGCAGGTGGTCAAGAGCCGCCTGGATCAAGTCATTGAGAAAAACAAGGACCGTGAACGTTGGCTGGGAGTTGTTTACGTGGGGCCTTGTTTGCGATAACCCCAAACACGCAATCCGAGGAAAAGAGAGGCTAAGTTAGTCATGAAGCTGGTCAAATTTACACTTGCGGCCCTTGCGCTGTTGGCCATGGCCTGCCCCGCCCTGGCCCAAGAGGCCAAAAAGGCGGATAAGGACTATCAGGTCTACGAACTGGGCGAGATCGTGGTCTCCGGCCAGAACGACTCGGTGAACAAGGTGACCGACACCTACAGCATCACCGCCGAGGACATCGCCGACAGCCACGCCCTCACCGTACCCGAGGCCCTTTCCTACGCTCCGGGCATCACCGTGACCACCGGGCGCAAGAACGAGCCCGAAATCCGCATCCGGGGCTTCAACCAGGAAGAGGCCCTTATCCTAATCGACGGCGTGCCCTACTATGAGACCAACTACGGCAAGCTGAACCTGAACCAGCTTCCCACAGAGATGATCGCCCGCATCGACATCATCAAGGGCGCGGCCTCGGTGCTCTACGGCTCCAACGCCATGGCCGGCGTCATCAACATCATCACCAAGAAGCAGGGCATCAAGCCCTCGCTGAGCGCCACGGCCGAAGTGGGCGAGGACGGCGCCTACCGCCTGAGCGCCTCCCACGGCAACAGCCTGGGCAAGTTCAAGTACTGGTTCAACGTGAACCGGCGCGAGGCCGACGGCTGGTACATGTCCGACGACTACTCCCCCAAGGTGGGCAGCACCGTGCGCAAGCCCGGCGGCACCACCAAGGAAGTGATCCAGGGCGAAGGCGAGCGCCTGAACTCCGGCTACGCCCAGACCAGCGTGTGGTTCAAGGCCGGCGTGGACGTGGCCAAGGACTCCGCTTACTACCTGAGCGCCTACTTATTGGATTCCGAGTGGGGCATGCCCCCCTCCACCGACAGCAACAACGTGTTCACCAGCCGCCCCGCCTTCTCCCAGTACGGCACCATGTCCAAGTACCAGGACTGGGGCCTGGACCTGAGCGGCGAGCAGGCCATCACCAGCACCTTCAAGATGCGCGGCAAGCTTTTCTACCACAACCACGTGGATGACTACGTCTCCTACTACGACAAGTCCTACAGCGAGGTCATCTCCACCAGCCGTTACAAGGACTATCTGGCGGGCGGCTCGCTGTTCGGTGACTGGGAAATTATCCCCCAGGACACCCTGCGCTTCTCGGCCCATTACCGGGGCGACAGCCACAAAGAGCGCGACGACGAGTACCTGCCCTTTGCCGAGAGCTTCTCCTACACCGGCTCCCTGGGCGTGCAAAACGACTGGAAGCCCTGGGACAACTTCGTGATCATCGCGGGCGTGAGCTACGACTGGTTCAACGTGACCAAGGCCGAGAGCGTGGAAACCGACAAGAGCGGCAACTACGACGGCACCGAGGACCTGGACACCCCCAGCACCACCGACAGCTTCAACCCCATGGTCGGCGCCACCTACACCTTCGTGGACCAGACCCGGCTGTTCGGTTCGGTGGCCCGCAAGACCCGCTTCCCCACCCTGCAGCAGCTCTTCAGCTCCAAGGGCGGCAACATAGAGTTGGACCCCCAAAAAAGCACCAACTACACCCTGGGCGTGAGCCGTCCCTTCGGCAAGATGTTCTACGGCGAGTTCTCGGTGTTCTACAACGACATCGAGGACCGCATATCCCGGGACGGACCCTACCAGGACTCCATGTACCGCAACTACAGCAAGGTGCGGACCTACGGCTTCGAAGTCATCGGCGAGCTGACTCCCCTGGAGGGCCTGCTCCTCCGCTTGGGCTACACCTTTATGAAGGCCAAGGATGAGAGCGACGATCGGGTGACCGACGACGTGATCGGCGCGCCCGAGCACAAGGTGGACATCAAGGTGCAGTACATCATTCCCAAGGTGCGCACCAAGCTGGACTTCATCGGCATGTACCTGGCCGCCCAATACGACCAGTTGCCCACCGCCTCCAGCCCGGACACCGAGGTATTGGAGACCAGCGGCTACTTCCTGGCCAACTTCAAGGTCACTCAGCCCATCTGGGACAAGTTCGAGGCCTTTGGCTATGTGAGCAACATCCTGGACCGCGACTATGAAACCGAGAGCGGCTATCCCGGCCAGGGCCGGGCGTTTTGGATCGGCGTAAGCGCCAAGTTCTAGACGCCGGCCGGAAAAGCCACCAGGGGCCGCCTTTCGGGGCGGCCCTTTTTTTGTTTCGCCTGGGTCACGTTTCCCGCTTTCGCTTGTACCAGCCCCCCGGCTTTGGCAGGATGAAAGTACAGCCGCCGCATCGGCGGATCGCAATAAATTCACGGAGGCTATTATGGCCGGCAAAGAAAAGAACTATTTCGAAGCCCTGTATCAGGTGGCCAAGGTGGTCAACTCGTCCCTGGACCCCGCCAAGGTGCTGGAGGAGATCGTCACCGGGGTGAGCGAGGCCATGGAAACCAAGGCCTGCGCCATCCGCTTGCTGGACCCGCGCCGCAAAGAGCTGGTCATGGGTGCATCCCACGGCCTGTCCGAGGGCTATCTGCGCAAGGGCAAGGTCCTGGTGGACAAGAGCGGCCTGGACAAGGAGGCCCTCAAGGGCGGGCCGGTTTGCATCATGGACGCCCAGAACGATCCTGGCTTCCAGTACGGCGACCGGGCCAAGATCGAGGGCATTCAATCCATCTGCGTGGTGCCGCTCAGGGTGGGCAAGCGCTCCATCGGAGTGCTCAGGGTATACTCGGCCACCAAGCGCGAATGGAGCGAGGAGGATGAGCGCTTCCTGGAGGCGGCGGCCAACCTGAGCGCCATCGCCCTGGACAACGCCCGCCTGCACCGGGCCCTCAAGACCGATTACAACCTCCTGGTGGCTCACGAATACCGCCTGGACGATAACTAGAAGGGGTAATACTCATGGTGCGTATCGGCATTAACGGCTTCGGCCGCATAGGACGCCAGGTGCTCAAAGCGGTCTTGGAGCGCCACCCCGACCAGCTCCAGGTGGTGGCGGTCAACGATCTGTTCGACTCGGAGACCAACGCCCATCTTTTCAAGTTCGACAGCAACTACGGCCGCTGGCCGGGGGTGGTGGAGGCCAAGGAGAACGCCATCGTCATCGACGGGCAGGAGGTGACCTGCTTCGCCCTGCGCGATCCCGCCCAGATCCCCTGGGACGAGGTGGGGGTGGACCTGGTGGTGGAGGGCACCGGCCTGTTCCGCACCGGCCCCCAGGCCACGGCTCACCTGGAGGCCGGGGCCAAGCGGGTGATCATCACCGCGCCGGGCAAGGAGATCGACCTCACCGTGGTCATGGGCGTGAACCACGAGGACTACAAGGCGGACGAGCACTACATCGTGTCCAACGCCTCCTGCACCACCAACTGCCTGGCCCCGCCGGCCAAGGTGTTGCACGAGGCCTTCGGCATCGTCAAGGGCCTGATGACCACGATCCACTCCTACACCAACGATCAGCGCATCCTGGACCTGCCCCACAAGGACCTGCGGCGGGCCCGGGCGGCGGCGCTCAACATGATCCCCACTTCCACCGGCGCGGCTCGGGCCCTGGGCCTGGTAATCCCCGAACTGGCCGGGCGCTTCGACGGCTGCTCGGTGCGGGTGCCCACCCCCACGGTGAGCCTGGTGGACTTCACCGCCGTTCTGGCCAAGCCCACCGACACCGCGGGGCTGCACCAGGCCCTGACCGCGGCGGCCGAGGGTGCCTTGGAGGGCATCATGGCCGTGGACCACGGGCATCTGGTGTCCATGGACCTCAAGGGCGATCCCCATTCCTCGGTGGTGGACCTGGAGTTCACCCAGGTGCTGGACGGCGACCTGGTCAAGGTGTTGGCCTGGTACGACAACGAGTGGGGCTATTCCTGCCGGGTGTCGGACCTGGCCGCCTACATGGCCTCCAAGGGGTTGTAGGGCGCTCGTAGAGCTTACAGGGTCTTAAGGTAGGCCAGCAGGGCGGCTATTTCCCGCTTGTCCAACCACGGAAAGGGGGGCATGCGGGGGCCGCCCTGTTTTATGTGGCCGCCCACGTTGGCGTCGGTCACCGGCTGCTTCATGGCCGGGGTGAGCCCCCGCCCGTACAGGCCGGTTAGGTCCGGAGCCGTGCGCCGCGAGCCGTCCTGAGGGTCGTGGCAGGTCTGGCAGTAGTGCTGGAAATGCTTCCGGCCCTGGGCCGCCGACTCCGGCGAGGCCTGGGGCTGCCCGGCCGCCTGGCCCTGGCCGGAGGCCTGGTGGGCACAGGCCACGCCCGCGGCCAAAACCAGGGCCGGCAACAGCGATGCCGTTAGCTTCAGGGATAATCTCAGCTGCATAATCTCACCGCCTCTTGCCGGGGCTCCGGAGCGCCGGGACCCTTTTCAATCCGTATCGGCCCCGGTCTAAAAACTCAGGGCCCGCACTGCCTGGCCGGTGTTGGGATAGACCTGAAACACCTTATCCAGGCGGGTGAGTTGGAAAAGGGAGGTCAACGCCGGTCCCGCCCCGCTGAGCACCAACTGCCCGCCCTGTCCTTTCAGGGCCTTGAGGGTGGAGATGATCACGGTGAGTCCGCTGGAGTCCATGAACTCCACCGCGCCTAAATCCAGCACCAGCTTGGTGCAGCCGTTGTCGGTGTGCCCATGCAAACGCTTTTTTAGGGGAGCGGCCACCGAGGCGTCCAAACAGTTGTCCTTGAGCGTCACCACCAGGACGTTGCCGATCAGTTTTTCCTCAACCTGCATGGGGCCCTCTTCTCCGGGGACAGGGCCGCCCCGGCGAGACAAAAGCCTGTTTTATGCCTTTATGGTAGGTTAAGCTGTGCATGATAAAATTCTAGCACAGTGAAAGTGCCCTATCCGAAGGATGTAGGAGGAGACCCCGCTGCGATGGCAATGGAACCCGATGAAGGTCTGGGCCGGCGGCTGCGGGCCACCCTGATTCGCTTTCTACTGTTGTACATTCCCGTCGCCATGGTCCTGATTCTGACCACCTATCTTTTCTATCGTCTCGAGGCCAACAACGAGCGGCGCCTGTTGCAGAGCGAACAGCACCACCAGGTGCAGCTCGAAAAGGAAGCCGTGGCCGGAATTTTGGACGAGGTGGTGGTGGACGCCCAGGTGCAGGCGCAGCACGAAATCCTGGAAAATTTGCAAGGGCCTCCCGGCTCACGGATCTTGGACAAGCTGGCCCACGAGCTGACCAAGGTCCTGGAGACCACCCGCTCCTACCGTCGCATCCTTTATATAGACCGCAACGGCCAGGTTCTGTTGCACCTGGCCCGCGAGGGCGACCAAACCAGCGTGGTGCGCAAGCCCCTCCCCCGCGACCTGTCTTCCCAGCCCTGGGTGGAGGCGTCCCTGCGTTTGCCGCCGGGCAGGATCTATATCTCACCTCTGCTCCACAACGACGACAAGGGCGCGGTAATCAGGGTGGCCGCCCCGGTCACCAACCGCTGGGGCGAGCGGGAGGGCCTGCTGGTCATGGACTACCGCACCTCCCAAGCCATGCGCAAAATGGCCGGGCTGTTTTTCAGCCGGGGGATGGTGCTCCTGCTGGACCAACAGGGCCGCATCCTGCTGGGCGGCCGCTATCAGGGCAGCCCCCAGATCGAACCCAAGGCGGAGGGCAACTCCTTCGCCGGAATGTGGCCGCAAATGTGGAGCATGGTGGCCCGGCAGGACCAGGGGCAGGTGTTCGACAAGGCCGGCCTGTTCACCTGGGACACGGTGACGCCTCCCCGGCCCGCCCAGGACCGGCAGTCCTGGCTGAAAATCGTCTCCCTGGTGCCCGAAGCGCGGGTGGACGCGGCGGTGGGCGTCTATCTGATCCAGCTCATCCAACTTTTGCTGATCGTGCTTTTCGTGGCCGGGCTCATCTGCTGGTTCCTGGCCTGGGCCCAGGTGCGCCACCACCTGGCCCAGCAGGCCCTGGCCGAGAGCGAGCAGCGCCTGCAGGACATCATGACCTTCTCCCCGGCGGTGATCTATCTGAAGGACCATGCCGGGCGCTATCAGTTCATCAACCGCCGCTTCGAGCAACTCATGGACATCAAGCAGGAACAGGCCCTGGGCCTCACCGACCGGGAGATGTTCCCCGCCCAGACCGCCAAGGCCTTGCACCGCCACGACAAAGAGGCCCTGATCGGCAAGGGGCCCCTGCACAGCGAAGAGCACATACGCCAAAAGGACGGGGTGCACAGCTACCTCACCTCCAAGTTCCCCCTGCGCGACCCCGGCGGCCGCATCTACGGGGTCTGCGGCATCTCCACGGACATAACTGAGCTGAAAGACACCCAGGCCGAGTTGAAAAGGGCCAAGGAGGCGGCCGAGACCGCCAACCTGGCCCTCATGGAAAAACAGGAGCGCCTGGACGAGGACCTCCAGGCGGCGGCGGGCATCCAGCGCACCCTGCTGCCCTACAACCTGCCCCATCTGCCCCAGGTGGAGTTGGCCTGGAAGTTCGCGCCCAGCGAGTTTATCGGCGGCGACCTTTTCCACGCCCAGCCCTTGGGGCCGGGGCAGCTGTGCCTGTACATGCTCGGCATCAGCGGCCACGGCGTGCCCGCCTCGCTGATGACCGTGTCGGTGCACGAGGCCCTGGACCCGGCCAGCGGGCACGTGGCCAAGCGCGACATCAACGGGGCGCTGCAGGCCCTGCCCCCAGGCAAGGTGTTGAGCGTCCTGGACCGGGAATACCCCCTGGAGCGCTTCGGCAAGAGCTTCAGCATCGTGTACCTGCTGCTGCACCTCACCGACGGCGAACTGGTCTACTCCAACGCCGGGCACCCCCACCCCCTGCTGCTCAGGGCCGGGGGCGAGCTGGAAGAGCTGACCGCCGGGGGGACCCTGATCGGCCTGGACGGCGCGGTGCCCTTCGAGGAAGGGCGAACCGTGCTGCGCGTCGGCGACCGGCTGATCCTCTACACCGACGGGGTGGTGGAATACCGCAACCGCCGGGGCCAAATGTTCGGGGTGGAGCGTCTACACCGTCACGTGATCCAGGGGGCCGAGCTTCCGGTGGGCGAACTCATGGAGGCCCTATGGAAAGAACTCATGGCCTTCGGCCACAACCGGCCCCTGGATGACGACGTGAGCATCATGGGGCTGGAATTCCGCGGAGGCGGGCTGGGCTCATAGCTGGGCCTGGGCCCACTGGACGATACCCGCCGCGGGCATGGCCCCGGAGGTGCGGGCCACTTCGCGCCCACCCCGGAAGAGCACCATGGTGGGTATGGAGGAGATGCCGTATTGGGCGGCCAGGGCCTGCTCCTTTTCGGTGTTCACCTTGAGCAGGCGCACCCTGGGATGGAGCTGGGTCGCGGCCTGGGCAAAGGCCGGGGCCATCATCTTGCAGGGTCCGCACCAGGAGGCCCAAAAATCCACCAGCACCGGCAGATCCTCGGAGGACATTATTTTGCCGAACAGGGCCGCATCAGCCTCCACCGGCTGGCCGGTGAGCAGGGCGGCCTTGCAACGGCCGCAGGTGGGGTTTTCGCTCAGGCGCTGGGAGGGCACCCGGTTGGTGGCGGCGCAGTTGGGGCATACAATATGAATATCGTTGGGCATGAATCTTCTCCCGGTTAATATCTTGCTCGTTTCCCCCGCTGGAGATCAATCCCCGCATATGTTTTATGATAAGTCCGTGAAAGCCAACTTGCAGCATCGGGATGTGACAAATTTGGGTAAAGCCCATGATTAATTCCAACAATTTCGCCGCCGCGCTCCCGGCCGGGCTGGTGTTGGCCGCTGGCCTGTCTTCGCGCATGAAGCAGTTCAAGCCCCTGCTGCCCTTGGGAGGCCAGAGCGTCCTGGCGCGGGTGGTGGGCCTGTTGCGAGGGGCTGGGGCCGCGCCGGTGCTGGTGGTCTTGGGCCACCGGGCCACGGAGTTGGAGCCGGTGGTGCGCTCCCTGGGGGCCACGCCGGTGCTGAACCCGGACTACGAGCAGGGCATGTTCAGCTCCCTCAGGGCCGGGCTGGCCGCCCTCCCCCCCACCTGCCGCGCCTTTTTCCTGTTGCCGGTGGACATCCCCCTGGTGCGGCCCCACACCCTGGCCCGCCTACACGCGGCCTGGGACCAGGGGCGGGGCCCGGTGCTGCACCCCACCTTCCAAGGCGAGTGGGGCCACCCTCCCCTCATCGCCGCCAGCCTGGCCCCGGACATCATGGGATATGACGGGCCGGGCGGCCTGCGTGGCTTTTGGGACCTACATCCGGAGTTGGCCCAGGAGGTGGCGGTGGCCGACCGCTTCATCCTGCGCGACCAAGACCATCCCCAGGATTACGACGCGCTGAAGGCCGAGCTGCCCGAATACGACACGCCGGATGAGGCCGAGTGCCTGGCCCTGCTGCGCGAGTTGTTGCTGCTGAAGCAGGAGTTGGTGGCCCACAGCGTCATGGTGGGCCGGGTGGCCCAGGCCCTGGCCCAGGCGGCCCGCAAGGCGGGCGCGGCGGTGAGCCCATCCCTGGCCCTGGCCGGAGGTCTGCTGCACGACGTGGCCAAGGGCCAGGCCGACCACCCCGCCGCCGGGGCGGAGCTGCTGGCCGGCCTGGGCTTCGCGGCGGTGGCTCCCCTGGCCGCCCGGCACGTGGACATCGACCTGATTCCCGGCGCGCCGCTCGGCGAGGCGGAACTGGTGCACCTGGCCGACAAGCTGGTGCAGGCCGACCATCGGGTAGTCCTGGACCAACGCTTTGAGGACAAGCTGGCCCGCAAGGGCAACAGCCCCGAGGCGCGGGCAGCCATCCAGCGGCGTTGGGACCTGGCCCGAAGCATCGCCCAGCGGGTGGAGGCTGTGCTGGGCATAGGTGTGGAGGAGTGCCTGGACCGGGCGGGCCTGGCCATAGGGAGCGAGGCGTCATGATCTATCTGCTGCGCCACGGCGAGATAACCCAGAGCAGCCCGCGCCGTTTCGTGGGACGCCGCGACCTGCCGCTCACCGAGTTGGGCCGCACCCAGGCCGCAGGGTGGGGCGAGCGCCTGCGGGGGGTGGGCTTCAAGGCGGTGTACACCAGCCCCCTGTCCCGCTGCCAAGATAGCGCCCGCCTGGCCGCGCCGGGCCGGGAGATCGTGGTGGAGACGCGATGGCAGGAAATTTCCCTGGGCGCCTGGGAAGGCCTCAGCGTGGAGGAGGTGCGTGAGCGCTTCCCCGGCGAGTACGAGGCCAGAGGCGAGGACCTGGCCGGGCACCGGCCCCAGGGCGGCGAGAGCTTCGCGGACGTGGCGGAACGGATCGTCCCTCTGCTGGAGGCCCTGGCCGACGGCCCGTCCCCGGCTTTGGTGGTGGCCCACTCCGGGGTGATCCGCGCCGGGCTGTGCCGGGTGCTGGGCCTACCCCTGAAGCACCTGCTGCGCCTGGAGCTTGACTACGCCGGGTTGTGCCTGGTGGAGCGGGGGCGGCAGGGCTGGAAGCTGCACGGCTTCAATCTGCAACCCGATAGATTTTAAACAACAAGGAATTGTTGGGTTTCGGGCTAAGAAGCCCTCTACACCAACCTACACCATATTTAGATTGTTGCCGAAGACAACCACCTGGCTATCTTCGCGGCACAGCCAGCCGCCGACAGACAAGGCGGCAGACGCAAGCGGGCCGTTTCTGCCGCCAGGCCGGCACCCGCTGACGAACAGAGACTGCTTCGTCGCTAAGCTCCTCGCAGCGACATCACATTTTTCTCTTCTATTTTTTCGCACACCTTCAATGCTAGCGGCACAGCCAGGGAGCGCCAGGCAAGGCGGAAACGAGCGAGGGACGCAGGGGTAGCAGGTCTACCCCGAGGACCGAGCGACGTTGACAACACCGCATGGCGCTTCCTGGCGCATCCGCCTAACCTAATAAGGTGCCCGCTACGATAATTTTCTCCACCTCCTTGGTGCCTTCGTAGATCTCCAGGATCTTGGCGTCGCGGTAGAGGCGCTGCACCTTGTACTCGTCGAAATAGCCGTACCCGCCGTGGATCTGCAAGGCCTCGTCGGCCGCCTCCACTGCGGTGCGGGCGCTAAACCACTTGGCCATGGCGATGAGCCCGTGGTCCGCCTTGCCCCGGTCCACGTTCCAGGCCGCCTCCCAATACAGGTTGCGCGAGGCGCGGATCTTAGTGGCCATCTCGGCCACCTTGAATTGGTTGACCTGGAATTTGGCCAGGGCCTGGCCGAACTGCACCCGGCCCTTGAGGTGCTTGACGCTCTCCTCCAGGCAGCCCCGGGCCAGGCCCACCGCCTGGGCGCAGATGTGCAGGCGGGTGCGGTTGAAAAAGGCCATGAGTTGGGTGAAGCCCTGGCCCAGCTGGCCCACCAGGGCGTCGCCCGGCACTCGCAGATTGCTCAGGGCCACCTCGGCGGTGTCCGAGGCCCGAATGCCCAGCTTGCCATGAAGCTTGGTGGCTTGGAAGCCGGGCACGTCGGTGGGAGTGAGAAAGAAGCTGTGTCTGGCGTGGCGATCGGGGTTGTCCGGATCGGTGGCCGCGAAGATCAGGGAATACTTGGCCGTGGTGCCGTTGGTGATGAACATCTTGGAACCGTTGATCAGCCAGCCGTCGCCGTCCTTGACCGCCGTGGTGGCCGCCCGGCTGGGGTCGCTGCCCGCCTCGGGCTCGGTGATGCACGAGCACATGATGGCCTTGCCCTCCACCAGCTCGGGCAGCACCATCTGCTTTTGCTCCTCGTTGCCGAACAGCTGCAACAGCTCCGCCCCGAAGGTGACCGCCAACACGCTTTGCCCGCAACCGGGGTCCACGGCCCAGAACTCCTCGGTGATCAGGCTGTGCTCCAAAAAGCCCAGGCCCGCCCCGCCGTACTCCTCGGCCAGGAAAGTGCCCACGAAGCCCAGCTCGCAGGCGTTTCGCCAGATGTCCAGATCAAAGCTCTCGCTGCGGTCGAACTCCAGGGCCCGGCCGGGAAACTCACCCAGGGCGAACTCCCGCGCGGCCCGCACGATGTCCCGCTGCTCCTTGCTCAGATTAAAATCCATATGCTAACTCCTAGCCCCCGAAGCGCTCGGCCAGTTTGGGCAACACCTCGAACAGATCGGCCACGATGCCGTAATGGGCCACCTGGAAGATGGGGGCCCGAGAGTCGGAGTTGACCGCGATGATGGTGCCGCTGTTTTTCATGCCCGCCTGATGCTGGAAAGCCCCGCTGATACCCAGGGCCAGGTAGATTTTGGGGCGCACCGTCTTGCCGCTGGTGCCCACCTGGCGGCTCTTGGGAAGCCATCCCGCGTCGGCCACCGGGCGCGAGCAGGACAGGGTGGCCCCCAGGGCGTCGGCCAGGGCCTGGGCCTGGGGGATGTTGTCCGGCCCGCCGATGCCCCGGCCCACCGAGACCAGGATGTCGGCCTCGGCGATGTCCACGTCCTCCACCACCCCGGCCAGGTATTCCAAAAAGCGCCGGGCGTGGCGGGGAGCCAGCTCGGTGAGGGTGGTGCTTTCGGAGGCAGTCTCTGCCGCGCCCACCTCAGGGGCCTGACAGGCCCCGGCCTGCAGGGTGGCCACCACCGTGGCCGCTGGTTTGAGGGTAAGCTCCTGCATGGCCTTGCCGCCATACACCGTGCGCTGCACGGCGAACGACCTGTCGTTCCAGGACAGGCCGGTGCAGTCGGTAACCAGGGGCAGGCCCAGGCGACCGGCCAGGGCCGGGGCCAGGTCCATGCCTTGGCTGGAGTGGGGCATGAGCACCAGAGAGGGTTGCAGGGCCTTCACCGCGTCGATCACCACCGGCAGATACAGCTCCGGGTTGAAGGCGGCCAGGTCGGGGTGGGCGTAGAGCTTGAGCCCGTGGGTACGGCCGGTGAGCTCGCCCGCCATGGCTTCGGGATCGTCGGCCAATAAGAGAGTCGTCACCTGGCCGCCCAGGGCCAGGGCCGCGCCCAGGCATTCCAGGGTGGCCTCGCGCAGCACGCCCTGGCGGTGTTCGGCGATAACCAGCACGCCGCTCATGCCAGGCCTCCCTTCTCCCGCAGGATGGCCGCCGCCTGGTCGCACACGCTGTCCAGGCCGCCCTGAAGCATCTGGGCACCCTGGCCCATGGGCGGCAGGGCCAGGGACTGCGAATCCACCATCGAGGCGGCCGCGCCGAGTGACTCCTCGGCCAGGCCCAGGTCGGCGGCCTCGATCTGCTCGATGGTCATCTTGCGCACCTTGCGGATGCCCATGATGGACACGTAGCGGGGCTGGTTGATGCCCGACTGCACGGTAACCACCGCGGGCAGGGGCAGGGCCACCTTTTCGCTGGTGTTGTTCTCCAGTTCGCGGGTGACCACCACCTCCCCCGCGCCGGGCTCCAGGGCGATGGCCATGGTGGCGTGGGGCAGGCCCAGCTCCTGGGCCAGGAGCACCCCGGTGGAGGCCTGGCCCAGGTCGGCGCTCTGCACCCCGGTGAGGATCAGGTCGTAGCCGCCGCCCTTGACCGCCGCGGCGAAGACCTTGGCCAACGTGGCCGGGTCCGAACCTTCGAAGGCCTCGTCGCACAGGTGGCTGGCCGCGTGGGCCCCCATGGCCAAGCCGCGCCGCAGCACGTCCTCGTCGTCCTCACTGCCCAGGGTCAGCAAGTGGACCTCGCCGCCGGAGGCCTCGGTGATGCGCACCGCCTCCTCCACCGCGTAGTTGTCCCACTCGTTGACCACCATCTCCAGGTCTTCCAGGTCCAAGGCCCCCTGGTCTATCTCCAGCTCCGCCTCGGCCACTTCGGGCACGTTCTTTACCAGCACCAAGATTTTCATACGTTTGCTTCGGCCTCCCGGTCCGTGGCGGCCAGGCCCAGAGCCCTTGCCGCCAGCTCGCTAAGGTCGATGATGGCGAACTTATCCTCGAACCCGCCGGTCTTGCGGGCGTCTTCCAGCATGATCAAACATAGGGGGCAGGCGGTTACCACCAGCTCGGCCCCGGTGGCCGCGGCCTGCTCCAGACGGCGCACCGCCAGGTTGGCCTGGCCGGGTATCTCGTGCCACATGCGCCCTCCCCCGCCGCCGCAGCACAGGGAGTTCAGGCCGTGGTCGGCCATCTCCACCAGCTCCAGGCCGGGAATGGCCCGCAGCAGTTGACGTGGCTCGTCCACCAGGCGGTTGTGCCGGGCCAGGAAGCAGGGGTCGTGATAGGTGACCTTCAGCGGCAGGGGGTGGTCGAAGATCAGGCGCCCCTGCTGCCACAGGCGGTGCAGCATCTGGCTGTAGTGCAGCACCTGCAAGGGCAGGCCCTCTTCCAGGAATAGGGGGTGCACTTTCTTGATGGTGTCGAGGCAGTGGGGCGAGGTGCAGATGATGCGGGTGAGGTCGCGCTGGTTGAGCAGGGCCTGAGTGGCCTCGATCTGCTCCTCCATGAGCCCCTGCTCGCCCAGGCGGCGGGCGATGTCCCCGCAGCAGGGCTCCTTCTTACCCAGGGTGCCGAAAGAAACCCCGCAGTGAGTGAACACGTCGCTAAGGGCGCGGGCCATGTTCTGGGCCCTGGTGTCGATGGCCGTGGTGCAGCCCACGAAGTAGAGCCAGTCCACCTCCGGGCCGGACTTGCTCAGGTCCGGGATGTCGCGCCCCTGGGCCCAGCCCGCCTTGGCCCCCTTCTTGGCCACCCAAGGGTTGCCGTAGCGGTGGAGCTTTTCCAGGGTGTCCATGAGCTGGGGCGGCACGGCCGAGCCCTGCTCCACCAGACCCGCCCGCAACTTGCGGATCATCTCGATGGGCGCGGCCTGCACCGGGCACACCTCCAGGCAGGCCCGGCAGGTGGTGCAGTACCAGGCCGCCTCCCAGTCGGCGGTACGGTCGCGCTCCAGCAGGGCCTGGCGGCGGTCCCGCAGCCAGGGCAAGCGGTACAGGGGGCTGTATTTCAGGCGGGCCTGGCGGCGGGCCCGGCGCAGCAGGTCGCGCGGCGAGAAGGGCTCGCCAGCCTGGGCCGCGGGGCACACCTCCACGCAGCGGCCGCAGCGGGTGCAGGCGTCCAAATGCAGCAGGTGCCTGAGGCCCAGGGCGGCCAACTCGCCTTCCTCGGCCGCCACGGCCAATACGGCGAGAGGCTGACCTTGCAGATAGAGGCTGGCCGGGGCAGCGAAGGCATGGGCCAGCTTGGACCAGGGCAACCAGGCGATGAAGCCCAGGCTGATGATCGCGTGGGACCACCACAGCCAGGGGAAAAGATCGCGGGCGGCTTGGGCGCTGGGGAAAAAGCCGGAGAGGCCGTAGCCCACGAAGGACCAGGCTTCCCAGGGCGGGCGGGTGGCGGCCAGGCGGGCCGCCTCCACCATGAAGCCGCCGCAGGCCACGGCCAACAGCCACAAGGGCAGCAGGGTGTCGTCGGGCCGCCGCTCCAAGCGGGGCACCGGCAAGAGCCAGCGCCGCGTCAGGGCCAGGAGCAGGCCCAGCACCAGAAGCAGGCCGCAGACCTCCAGCCCGGCGGAGAACCACAGATACAACCGGCCCTGCAAAAAGGAGATCAGGTAGTGATCCACGGCCACGGCGCAGGTTCCCAGGAACAGGCCCAGGAAACCCCACAGCAGCATGAGGTGCATGAGCCCGGCGGTGACCCCGCCCCGCCAGATGCGCCGCCCCAGGAACACGTCGGCCAGGATGGCCCCCAGGGGGTGCTTGTGGCTGGCTACCGGAGCGGCGCGGCGGCCTTGGGTCCACAGGGAGATTTTTTCCCACAGTCCCAGGGCCAGGGCGGCCAGGGCCAGGGCGGCCAGAAGGTAGAAGAGCCAGGCCCACTCCACCCCCCAGAAAGGCGTGCGCAGGGGGTTCATGGCTAGGCCCCCTCTTGGGGCCGCAGCACCCCACGCCCGAAGATCTCCCAGAACATCTCGGAGAGCTCCTCGGGGCTCACCTTGCCCTTGGGGCGGTACCACTTGAAGGTGTAGTGCACCATGCCGAAAAAGGCGAAGGCGGCCACGGTGGAAGGCACGTCCTTGAGGCGTCCCTGGCCGCGCAGTTGTTCGAAGATGTCGGTGAGCGCGGCCAGGTAGCGGCGCTCTTTTTTCTCCAGGACCTTGCGGAAGCGAGGCTCCAGGTTGTCCACTTCGTTGACCAACAGGGCCAGGCGGTCCAGGTCGCGGGCGTAAAACCGGGTGTAGTAGCGCATGAAGTCAGCCAGCTTTTCCTCTGGGTCCTGGCCGTCGGAGCACAGCGATTGTATCTCGGCCAGGGCCTCGGAGATGTAGTCGTCCAGAAGTTGGTAGAGGAGTTCCTGCTTGGAGTCGAAGTAGTGGTACAGCGAGCTTTTGTTGAGCCCCAGGGCCTCGGCCAGCTCACGCAGGCTGGTGGCGTGGTATCCCTGGGACGCGAACAGGCGGGCGGCGGCGTCGTAGAGCTGTTTTTGGCGTTGGCGGCCTTTGGGTAGCGATGGCATAAAACCAACCGTCCGGTCGGTTTGTTTTGTGCAGCTTACCCGGCCCGGCGGGAGCTGTCAAGCCAAACCAGCTCACGCCAGGCCGGGACGGGGATTTAGGGTTTAGCCAGCGCGGCGAGAGGCTTCCTCGCCACGCACCTCGCGCCTGAGCAGCTTGCCCACCTTGGACTTGGGCAGCATGTCGCGGAACTCGATGTACTGGGGAACTTTGTAGGCCGCAAGGCGCTGGCGGCAGAAGGCTATGAGGTCGTAGCCGGTGATGCCCTTGATGTCCTTCTTGAGCACCACGTAGGCCTTTACCCGCTCGCCCACCTTTTCGTCGGGGATGCCCACCACGCACGAGGCCACCACCGCCTGGTGGTCTTGCAGCACGCACTCGATCTCCGAGGCGCTGACCCGGTAGCCCTTGTGCTTGATGGTGTCCACGGTGCGGTCCACGAAGTATAGGTAGCCTTCCTCGTCCTGGCGAACCACGTCGGCCGTGCGGTAGAAGAGCTTGCCGTCCAACTCCACGAAGGCCTCTTGGGTCTCCTTGGGCTTGTTCCAGTAGGAGCTGACCATGGGGTCCGAGTGCACCAAAAGCTCGCCGGGCTCGCCGGGCTCCACCGGAGTGAGAAAGGCGGGGTCAATGATGCGCACGTCCTTGGAGGGCAAAATCAGGCCCATGGAGCCGGGCGGGTTCGGGCGATCCGCCGGGCTCATGCACACCCCGCCCACCGTTTCGCTGGCTCCGTAGCCGATGTAGATGGGCCAGCCGAAGCGCTCCAGCCAGCGGGTGGCGACGTCCTGGGGCAGCACGTCGCCGCCGCAGAAGCAGTATTTCAGCGAGCTGAGGTCGTATTGATCCAGGCGGTCGTGCTCCAGGATCATACGGTACAGGGCGGGCACCCCGATGAAGGTGGTGGCCTTGTGGGTGGTCACCGCGTGCATCATGGCGTCCAGGTTCACCTTGGGCTGCAGGATGATGGTGCCGCCGTGGATCAGCACCGTGCCCAGGGCGGTGGTCTGCCCCAGGATATGGAACAGGGGCGCCGAGCCCAGGACCATGTTGTCTTGCACCTCGAACAACGCCGCGCTGGTGGAGATCTGCTCGTCGGCGCACTCCAGCAGCAGGCGGTGGCTGATGGGCACGCCCTTGGGGTGGCGGGTGGTGCCGCCGGTGTAGATGATCTCCGCCGTGGAGTCCGGATCGGCGTCTGCCGCCGGGGGCTTGCCGGATTCCTTTATGAGGTCGGTGAGCACCACCGTGCCCTCGCCGGCCCGCCCCACCCGGCCATTGGGCACCTTGTCGAAGGCCCAGCCGAAGAAGCGCTTGTAGCCGGGCAGGACGTCGGTCATGCTGGTGACCACCACCGTCTTGAAAGGGTGCTCCTTGCGCACCTTTTTCACGTAGCCGTAGTTGCGGTCGGTGCACACGATAGCCTCGGCCTGGGTGTCCCCGGCGATGTAGGCCACGTCGAAGGGGGTGTAGATGGGGGTGATGGGCACGGCCACCGCCCCGGCCTTTTGGATGCCCAGCCAGGCGATGAGCCATTGCACGCCGTTGGGCAGGTAGAGCATGACCCGCGAGCCGGGCTCTACCCCGTTGCGAAGCAGCCCGGCGGCGAAACGCTCGGCCATCTCCTTGAGGCGGGCGTAGGTGAAGGCGGTGCCCAGGTACCAGGCGGCGGGCTTGCCCGGGTTCAGGGCCGCCACCCGGTCGAAGGTTTGGGGGATGTTGGTCAGCTCCACCGGCTGCATAAGGCTCTCCCTGTTAGACGCCGAAGTAGGCGCTTTTTATCTCGGGGTTGTCCATCAACTCGGGCCCAGGCCCGGTGAGGGTGAGCATCCCGTTCTCGATGACGTAGGTGAAGTCAAGCCAGGGCAGCAGAGGCCGGGCGAACTGCTCGGCGATGACCAGGGTGACCCCGGTGTGCCGCCGCACGTCCTTGATGGCCTTCACCACCTGGTTCTGCATGGCCGGGCTGAGGCCCAAAAGCGGCTCGTCCAAAAGCAGCAGCTTGGGCCCCACCATCAGGGCCATGCCGATGGCCAGCATCTGCTGCTCGCCGCCGGAAAGGAAGCCCGCCTTGCGGCTACGGTGGCGGGCCAGGTTGGGGAACAGCTCGAAGCTGAGCTCGATCCCCCGGCGCACCTCGGCCCAGGAGCGCAGGTAGCCCGCGATCTTCAAGTTCTCCACCACCGTGGAGTCCGGGAAGATGGGGTGGCGCTCCCGGCAGAGCACGATGCCCGCCCGAGCCCGGCGATAGGCCGGGAGGTCGCTTATGTCCTCGCCCATGAACGACACCTGGCCCATCACGGTGATGCGCTCGCCGCCCCGGCGTTTCTCCTTGATGAGCATGTCCCAGATGAGGCCGCTCAGGGTGTTCATGAGGGTGGTCTTGCCCGCGCTGTTGGAGCCGATGACCCCCACTATCTGGCCTTCGCGCACCTCCATGGACAGGTCGTTGACCGCGATGGCGTTTTCGTAGAAGACGATTAGGTCCTTGACCGTAAGCACGTTTACTCCTCCGCCTCGCTGCCCAGATAGGCGCCTTTGACCTGGGGGTCTTCCATCACCTGGGCGGGCTCGCCCTCGGCGATCTTCTGGCCGAAATTGAGCACCAGCACCCGGTCGGCGATGCGGAACAGCTCCTTGAGCCGGTGCTCGATCATCACCAGGGTCTTGCCCTGGTGCACCAGCTTTTCGATCACCGGCACCAGGGAGGCCACCTCGGCCAAGGACAGGCCCGAGAACAGCTCGTCCAGCACGATCACCTCGGGTTGCAGGGCCATGCACTTGGCCAGCTCCAACCGCTTGAGGTAGCCGTGGGGCAGGCTGGCCGCCTGGTGGGAGATGACCCAGGAGTCGCGCTCGAAGCCCACCTCTTCCAACAGATCCTTGGCCACCGCGTCGCGGTCGCCGTAGCGCCCGCCGGCCAGGCGGCGCACCCGGG
>Ga0180007_10002720_pt1 | contig 20613 bp, 17 predicted proteins | sample MM_PC_MetaG_FD_121122 | JGI IMG/M metagenome (GOLD analysis project Ga0180007, IMG submission 121122) | Groundwater microbial communities from the Aspo Hard Rock Laboratory (HRL) deep subsurface site, Sweden - MM_PC_MetaG | ecosystem: Environmental > Aquatic > Deep subsurface > Groundwater... | reverse complement strand
TCGTTGGCCCGGGCGATGATGGAGATGCCGGGGTTGAGCTGACGCGCCGTGAGGGTCACGTAGACGTTGGCGGCCTCGTCCGTAAGGGCGGTGACGATGCTCCTGGCGCGCTTCAGGCCCGCGTCCATGAGCAGCTTGTCGTTGGTGGCGTCGCCCGCGATGTGCATGATGCCCTCGCGCTTGAGGCGCTCCACCAGGCCCTCGTTGGCCTCTATGACCACCACGTCCTGGCTGACCTTGAGGATCTCCTGCACCACCACGTGGCCGATGCGCCCATACCCGCAGATGATGTAGTGGTTCTCCAGCTTGTCTATGCGCTTTTGCACCTTGCGCCTCCACAAGAGATTGTGCAGATGCCCGTCCACGAGCATGCGCGTGAAGGAACTGACGATGAAGGCGAAATTGCCCACGCCGCAGATGATGACCAATGCCGTAAGCAGACGGCCCTTTTCAGACAGGGGGTGGATCTCCCCGAAGCCGACGGTGGAGAGGGTGATGACCATCATGTAGAAGCTGTCGACAAAACCCCAGCCTTCCACCCGCATGAACACGGCCAGCCCGGAAATAAACACGACGATCATGAGGCAGATGCCGAGCAGCACCTGGAACAGCGTGCCCCATTTGTCTTTGACGGCCCTGATCCGGGCCATGTCGAGTCGCGGCAGCTTCACTATCCCCCCAGTTGCAACAGTCTTTCCCGCAGGGCCAACACCCTGTCGCGCAGGGCCGCGGCTCGCTCAAACTCCAGCTCTTTGGCCGCCTCGCGCATCTCGCGCTCCAGGGCGGCGATCTCTTTCTTCAGCCGCTTCGGGTCCAGCTCGCGCAGAAGCTCGTCAGGCGTCAGGTCCTCGGCGTCCGGGACGACGTGGGCGGCCAGCGCGCCCAGCAGATTGTCCAGGCCCTTTTTGATGGTCTCGGGCACAATGCCGTTTGCGGCGTTGTACTGCAACTGCTTCTCGCGTCTGCGGGCCGTCTCGTCAAGTGCCGAGCGCATGGACGGGGTCTCGCGGTCGGCATAGAGCACCACCCTGCCCCCGGCGTTTCGCGCGGCGCGGCCAAAGGTCTGGATGAGCGAGCGGGCGCTTCGCAGGAAGCCCTCCTTGTCCGCGTCCAGGATGGCCACAAGCGACACCTCCGGGATGTCCAGCCCCTCACGCAGCAGGTTGATGCCCACCAGCACGCTGAACTCGCCTGCGCGCAAGGCCTGGATGATGGCCATACGCTCCAGGGTCTCGATGTCCGAGTGCAGGTAGCGGGCCGTGACCCCCATCTGGTTCAGGTAGTCGGTCAGGTCCTCGGCCATGCGCTTGGTCAAGGTGGTCACCAGCACGCGCTCGTCGCGCTGCACCCGCGCCTTGCACTCGCCCAGGAGGTCGTCCACCTGGCCCTTCACCGGGCGGATGTCGATCTCCGGGTCCACCAGCCCTGTGGGCCGGATGACCTGCTCCACCACCAGGCCCTGGGCCTGGTCCAGCTCCCACGGCCCCGGCGTGGCCGAGACATACACCACCTGGCCCAGCCGGGTCTTGAACTCCTCGAAGTTGAGCGGCCGGTTGTCCAGCGCGCTTGGCAGGCGGAAGCCGAAATCAACCAGCGTGCTCTTGCGCGAGAAGTCGCCGCTGGACATGCCGCCCACCTGGGGCACGGTGATGTGGCTCTCGTCGATGAAGAACAGAAAATCCTCCGGGAAATAGTCGATGAGCGTGGCTGGCGGCTCGCCCGGCGCGCGGCCGTCCAGGTGGCGGGAGTAGTTCTCGATGCCGTTGCAGTAGCCCAGCTCGTCGATGGTCTCCAGATCAAACATGGTGCGCTGCTCCAGGCGCTGGGCCTCCACGAGCTTGCCCTGGGCCTTGAACTCGGTCAGGCGCACCTGCAATTCCTGGCGGATGGCGTCGGTGGCGCGCTTCAGGTTGTCCTGGTCGGACACGTAGTGGCTGCCGGGATAGATGACGGTCTTCTGCATGGCCGCCAGCACCTGGCCGGTAAGTGGGTCGGTCTCCTGGATGGCCTCGATCTCGTCGCCGAAGAAGGTCAGGCGCAGGGCCTTTTCGCGGCTGTAGGCCGGAATGAGCTCCAGCGCGTCGCCGCGCACGCGGAAGGTGCCGCGGTGGAAGTCCACGTCGTTGCGCTCGTAGTGGACCTCGACCAGGCGGCGCATGAGCGCCTCCAGGCTCACCATTTGCCCCACCTCCACCGGGATGATCATCTTGGCGTAGTATTCCGGCGAGCCCAGGCCGTAGATGCAGGACACCGAGGCCACGATGATGACGTCGCGCCGGGTCAGAAGCGCATGGGTGGCGGCGTGGCGCAGCTTGTCGATGTCGTCGTTGATGCTGGAGTCTTTCTCAATGTAAGTGTCCGAGTGCGGCAGGTAGGCCTCGGGCTGGTAGTAGTCGTAATAGCTGACGAAATATTCCACGGCATTGTGCGGGAATAGGCCCTTGAACTCGTTGAAGAGCTGGGCGGCCAGGGTCTTGTTGGGGGCCAGCACAAGGGCCGGGCGGTTCAAGTCCGCCACGAGGTTGGCTACGGTGAAGGTTTTGCCCGAGCCGGTGACGCCCAGCAGCACCTGGTGCTTCACACCGGCGCGCAGGTTGGCGCAGAGTTCCTCAATGGCCTGGGGCTGGTCGCCCTTGGGCGTAAAGTCGCTCACGATCTCAAAAGGCCTGGTCATCGGCACCGTCCCTAAGCCCCCCCTTGAATACGCGGGGCAAACACACTACATTGAAATGACATCAGACCCCGGAGGCCCATGTGGATATCCAGATCATCACTGCCGGCAAGGACCTGCCCATCGACCGCGCCTACGCGCTGAGCATGACCATCAAAAGCTTCAAAGGACGCCGCGACGTGGAGGTGCATCTCTTTCGCCACGCCTGGGACCCCGAGGAAGAGGAAGCCGTCGAATGGGATCAGCTCCTCGCCGAAAAAGGCATGTCCGAGGCCGAGGAGGCCTCCGGCAGTCGCCGCGTCATCCTGGAAGCGCTCACGGCGGAAGAGCGTGACCGCATCGTGGACTACCTGAAGGAGCACTACACGGGCAGGCTCACGGGCGTCTGCTCCATGCCCATCCCCTTCCCGGTGCCCGTGGGGCTTGTGGCCCTCTCGGACATGAGCGAGGGCAAGACCATCGGCTTCATCCATTTCGAGCGCATCCCGCACTTCAACCTGGGCATCGCCCTGCGCGGCTTCTACGACCTTGGCCAGCACCCGCCCATCGTCGAGACAGAGGGCAATCCGAGCTAGCGCGGCCTGAGCCTGATGACAAGAAGACCCTAACAGTCCCATTGACAGGAGAAAAGCGGAAAATGGCCCTGGAAATCGAGGTCAAATACCTAAACGCGGACCACGCCGACCTGCGCCAGCGGCTCTCCCGAATGGGCGCGCATGGTGTGGGCCGCTGGTTCGAGGCCAATGTCGTCTTTGACGACGCCGCACGCAGCCTGAAGGCCGCTGGCACCCTGTTGCGCCTGCGCGAGAAGTCCGGGCGCGTGGTGCTGACCCTCAAATGCGCCTCCGCGGAAAATGTCTCAGACGCCGTCAAGGTCTGCGACGAGCACGAGACCGACGTGGCCGACGCGGCGAGTATGCGCCAGATCCTTGCGGGCCTCGGCCTGACCCCGGCCCTGCGCTACGAAAAGCTCCGCGAGAAGTGGCTGGTCCTGGGCTGCGAGGTCTGTCTGGACACCTTGCCCTTCGGCGATTTCGTGGAAATCGAGGGCAGCGAGGAGGACATCGCCACCTGCGCCAAGGCCCTGGAGCTGCAAAGTGACCGGGCCTCCACGGCGACCTACCATGACCTGAACCGCCAGCACCGGGAGTCAAGCGGGCTGCCGCCGGAGGAGTCCTTTGTCTTCGACGACGCGGCCAAGTCCCGGCTTTTGGCCCGGCGCGCCACGGACGGTTCGGGAAAGTTTGAGCTTGACCCCCTCGACATGCGGCCACGCAGTGCCTAATATGCCAAGGTATGGATACATCCCCGTATCATTGGAGCTGGCAGAATGAGCGCACAGAAATAAGCAGACTGGCATGAGCACACAGGACGACACCCGTTTCGCACCGGGCCTCATCGACGAGACCAGGACCAAAGAGCCCAGGCGCTTCAAGGTGCTGCTGCACAATGACGACTACACCAGCATGGAGTTCGTGGTGCATGTTTTGCGCGGTCTGTTCCAGAAGCCCGAGCACGAGGCCATGCGCATCATGCTGGCCGTGCACAAGCAGGGCCTGGGCGAATGCGGAATATACACCGCCGAGGTGGCGGAAACAAAAGTGGACACTGTCCACGCCATGGCCAAGGCCGCAGGCTTCCCCCTGCGCGCCAGCATGGAGGAGGTCTAGCCCATGTTGAGCAAGGGACTGGAAGCCGTCCTCACCAGCGCATTCCACGAGGTGCGCAAGCGCCGGCACGAATATCTGACCCTGGAGCACCTGCTCTACGCCATGACCCGCGAGGCCGCCAGCTCGGACATCCTCGACGCCTGCGGCGCTGACGTGGACCGGTTGCGCACACAGCTTGAGGGCTTCTTCAGCGAGCACCTGGACCCCCTGCCCGCAGACACCGAGAGCGAGGTGGTGCAGACCTTGAGCGTTCGCCGGGTCATGCAGCGCGCCGTGTGGCAGAAGCAGTCCTCCGGCAAGGAGCTCGTCGAGGTGGGCGACGTCATCGCCGCCATGTTCGAGGAGGAGGACTCCTTCGCCGTGTACTTCCTCACCGGCCAGGGCCTCTCTCGGCTTGACGTGCTGGAGTACATCTCCCACGGCCTGCCCCACGAGACACGCGCCGAGCCCGCTGCCGACGACGGCCCCGAGCGCCCCGGCGGCAAGCCGGAGCATACCCAGCGCAAGAACCCGCTGGAGGAGTTCACCCGCGACCTGACGGCCAAGGCCCGGTCCGGCGGCATCGACCCGCTCATCGGCCGTGCGGCGGAGCTGGAGCGCACCATCCAGGTGCTGGCGCGCAGGCGCAAGAACAACCCCATCCTGGTGGGCGACCCCGGCGTGGGCAAGACCGCCATGGCCGAGGGCCTGGCCCTGCACATCGCCGAGGGACGCGTGCCCGAGCAGTTCGCCGACTCCCAGGTCTTCGCCCTGGACATGGGCGCGCTCTTGGCCGGAACCAAGTACCGTGGCGACTTCGAGGCCCGGCTCAAGGGCGTGCTGGCGGAGCTTAAGAACATCCCGGGCGCCATCCTCTTTGTGGACGAGATCCACACCATTGTGGGCGCGGGCGCGGTTTCCGGCGGCAGCCTGGACGCCTCGAACATCCTCAAGCCCTTTCTGGCCGCAGGCGAGATTCGCTGCATCGGCTCCACCACCTTCGAGGAGTACCGCACCCATTTCGAGAAGGACCGCGCCCTGTCGCGCCGCTTCCAGAAGATCGACATCCTGGAGCCCAGCGTGGACGAGACCATCGAGATCCTGAAGGGGCTCAAGCCCTATTACGAGGAGTTCCACGGCGTGACCTACACGCCTCCGGCGCTGAAGTCCGCGGCCCAGCTGTCCGCGCGCTACATCACCGAGCGCTTCCTGCCGGACAAGGCCATCGACGTGCTGGACGAGGCCGGGGCGCAGTTCAAGCTCTCGGCCAGCAGCGCCAGCCCGAAGACCGGGCGCAAGAGTTCGCGCATCACCGCCCAGGACGTGGAGCGGGTCATCGCCCGCATGGCTCGGATTCCGGCCAAGCGCCTGTCCGGCACGGACAAGGACCGCCTGCGCGACCTGGAAGACGAGATCAAGAAGGCCGTGTACGGCCAGGACGAGGCCGTGGCTGTATTGTCCAAGGCCATCCGCCGCTCGCGCGCGGGCATGAAGCAGCCGGGCCGCCCCCTGGGCGCTTTCCTGCTCACCGGCCCCACCGGCGTGGGCAAGACCGAGCTGGCGCGCCAGCTGGCCCAGGTCATGGGCGTGCAGTTCCTGCGCTACGACATGAGCGAATACATGGAGAAGCACGCCGTCTCACGTCTCATCGGCGCGCCTCCGGGCTATGTGGGCTTTGACCAGGGCGGCCTGCTGACCGAGGCCGTGCGCAAGAGCCCGCACTGCGTGGTGCTTTTCGACGAGATCGAGAAGGCCCACCCGGATGTGTTCAACATTCTGCTCCAGGTCATGGACTACGCCACGCTCACCGACAATACCGGGCGCAAGGCCGATTTCCGGCAGACCATCCTGCTTATGACCTCCAACGCCGGGGCCGAGGCCCTGGCCAAGGGCGGCCTGGGCTTCCAGCGCAATGACCCGCAAAGCGCCCAAAGCGAACGCAAGAGCGGCGCGCTCAAGGCCATCGAGCGGCTGTTCAGCCCGGAGTTCCGCAACCGCCTGGACGCCATCGTGCCTTTTGACGCGCTCAGCCGCGAGACCATGCTCAAGGTGGTGGACAAGAACATCAAGGAGCTCTCCGAACAGCTCAAGGGCCGCCGCGTGAGCGTGCGCCTGACGGACGCCGCGCGCACGCACCTGGCCGTGCTGGGCCACGACCCGGCCTATGGCGCACGGCCCATGGCGCGTGTGGTCCAGGTGGAGATCAAGGACGCCATCGCCCCGGAGCTGTTGTTCGGCAGCCTGCAAAAGGGCGGCGAGGTGCTGGTGGACGTGGCGCCCGGGGTGGACCCCGAGGTCAAGCCCGCCTGCTCCAAGAATTCCAGCGGCGCGTGCTCCGGCGACTTCGCCTTCACCTACACGCCCGGCCAGCAGCAGCCGGGCAAACAGCCGGGCCAGTCGAGTTCCTAGCCAGGCGGACCATGACCATCTACCGCCTCTTTGACGACCCCGTGTTCCCGGACCCGGCAGAGGCGGACCCGGACGGGCTATTGGCCATCGGCGGCGACCTCTCGCCCAGGCGGCTTGTGGCGGCCTACGCGGGCGGCATTTTCCCCTGGTATTCCGAACGATCGCCCATCCTCTGGTGGTCGCCCGATCCGCGCCTTGTGCTCGAGCCCTCTCAGCTGCATGTGCCCAAAAGCCTCAAGCGCGTGCTCAATTCCGGCCGCTTCCGCTTCAGCCTGGACACGGCTTTCCCCCTGGTCATCCGCGCCTGCGCGCACACGCCCCGCCCCGGCCAGGACGGCACCTGGATCGTGCCGGACATGATCACAGCATACGAAAACCTGCACGCCCTGGGGCTGGCGCATTCGGCCGAGGTCTGGAACGGGGACGTTTTGGCTGGCGGCATCTACGGCGTGGCCCTGGGCAGCGTGTTCTTCGGCGAGTCCATGTTCTACGCCGAAAACAACGCCTCCAAGGCGGTCCTGGTGCTCCTGGCGGACTGGCTTCTTGCGCGGGGCTGCACGCTCATCGACTGCCAGCAGACAACGCCGCACATGCTGCGCTTCGGCGCGCGCGAGATCTCGCGCCCGGAGTTCTTGCGGCGCCTGGGCCTGGGGCTGAACAGCCCTGTCCTGGCTGGAAAATGGGTGCTGGGCGGCGGAAGCTAATCCTTGCAGAAGCGGACGACCTCGGCCGCGATGGCCGTTAGCGTCATGACCTTCTTGACGCCCCCGGCCTTGATGGCCTCGGCGGGCATGCCGAAGACCACGCAACTGGCCTCGTCCTGGGCTATGGTGTAGGCCCCGGCGTCGTGCATCTCGCGCATGCCCTTGGCTCCGTCGTCGCCCATGCCGGTCATGATGACGCCAACGGCGTTCTTGCCCGCGTAGCGTGCGCCGGAACGGAACAACACGTCCACAGAGGGCCTGTGGCGCGACACCAGCGGCCCCTCCTTGACCTCCACGTGGTAGCGGGCGCCGCTGCGCTTGAGCAGCATGTGCATGCTGCCCGGTGCGATGAGGGCCTGGCCGCGCAGGAGCGTGTCGTTGTCCTTGGCTTCCTTGACGGTGATGCGGCAGATGCTGTCCAGGCGCTTGGCAAAGGCCGCGGTGAAGTTCTCAGGCATGTGCTGGACAACGGCGATGCCTGGGCAGTCGAGCGGCAGCGCCGTGAGGAACTTTTGCAGGGCCTCGGTGCCGCCCGTGGAGGCTCCCACGAGCACCACCTTTTCCGTGGTGCGAAAATTCATGGGCGCAGTCCCGGCCTTGGCCAGCATGACGTCGGCGTCGAGCTTCGGGGCCACCTTCATGGGCATGGTGGCCGAGAGGGGCCGAAGCTTGGCCTGGGCAGCGGCGCGTACGGCGTCGCAGATGCGCACCCGCGACTCCTCCAGGAATTGCTTGGTGCCGACCTTGGGCTTGGTGATGATCTCCACCGCCCCGTACTCGAAGGCGCGGAAGGTCGTCTCGTCGCCCTCCACGGCCAGGGACGAGCAGATGACCACCGGGATGGGGTGCTGGCTCATGAGCTTGCGCAGGAAGGTCAGGCCGTCCATGCGCGGCATCTCGATGTCCAGGGTGATGACATCGGGCGCGAGCTCGCGCATCTTTTCCACAGCAGCGATGGGATCCACCGCGGAGCCGATGACCTTGATGTCCGGCTCGGACTCGAGGATCGCAATGAGAGTCTGGCGCACCAGGGCTGAGTCATCGATGACAAAGACGCGAATAGGCCTGTTCATGCGGTGCTCCTCAAGTCCTATATGCGTCTGTAGACGGTGGGCGCCACTGGCTCCAGGGGAAGATCCATGCCCGCCAGGCTTTCCGAATGGCCGATGAACAGGTAGCCGCCGGGGCTGAGTTTGCGGCAAAAGCGGCTGAAAAGCATCTCCTGGGTCTGGCGGTCAAAGTAGATGACAACGTTGCGGCAGAAGATGACGTCCAGTTGGCCGTCAAAGCGGAACTCCTCCATGAAGTTCAGCCGCCGGAACCGGACATGGTTGCGCGCCTCCTTGGCGATGCGCACCACCCTGCGCGTGCGGTCCTTGCTGCGCAGAAGGTAGCGCTTGCGGCATTCCACCGGGATGGGCGCTATCTTGGTCTCGGGGTAGACTGCGCGCACGGCCATGCGCAGCACCTGGGTGGAGATGTCCGTGGCCAGGATGCTGAAGGTGAAGCCTGGGTTCAACCGCGCGAACTCGCTCAAAACCATGGACAGGGTGTAGGGCTCCTCGCCGGAGGAGCAGCCCGCGCTCCAGATGTTGACATTGCGCGAGCCGGATCTGCGGTCCAGGAGGGCGGGCAGGATGGTGCTGGAGAGCAGCTCGAAATGCTTTGGCTCGCGAAAGAAATCCGTGGTGTTGGTGGTCACCACGTCCACCAGGTTCTGCAGCTCCTCCTCCATGCCGCTGACGCTGAACAGATACTCGCAGTATTCGTCATGCGAGCCCATGCACAGCTCGCGCAGGCGCTTTTGCAAGCGGGCCTCCAGCAACGTCTTCTTGGAGGAGGGCATCTTGATGCCAAGTTCGGTCTTGATGAATTCACTGAAGCGTTCGAAGGTGCGGTCGCTCATGCGCAGGAGATTGGTCGACGGCTGCGGCGCGCTTCGCTTGCGGGCATCGGTGGGTGTCATTTTGTCAGCCACTTTATGTTGTCGAATTCTCAGTTCGCGATATCAGCCACGACGGAGCGCACCAGGCGCGGCACGTCGAGGATCAGGGCCAGGGTGCCGTCGCCCTTGATGGTCGCGCCGGAGATGCCCTCCACGTCGCGGTACACGCGCCCCAGGCTCTTGATGACGGTCTGGTGCTCGCCGATGACCCTGTCCACCACGATGCCGATGCGCTTGCCCTCCACGCCGGTGATGACGATCTGCTCGATCTCCGGCGGCTCTCCGTCCATTTCGAACCAGCGGCGCAGGTGGATGTAGGGCACAAGCTCGCCGCGCAGGTGGATGATCTGCTGTTTGCGCGTGGGGTCCACGTCCTTGCTGTGCAGCTCCACGCATTCTTCGACCAGGGACAGGGGAATGACATAGAAGCCGTCCGCCACCTCCACCTGCAGACCCTCGATGATGGCCAGGGTGAGCGGCAGGCGGATGGTGATGGTGGTGCCCTTGCCACGCGTGCTTTGGACCTCGATGACCCCGCGCAGGGAGTCGATGGCCCGGTGGACCACGTCCATGCCCACGCCGCGCCCGGAAATGTTCGTGACCTTGGCCGCAGTGGAGAAGCCCGGCTGGAAGATGAGCTTCAAGGCTTCCTGCTCGCTTAGGTCCGCATCCTCGGCGATGAGCCCCTTTTCCACGGCCTTTCTGCGGATGGCGTCGGAGTCCATGCCCTTGCCGTCGTCGGTGATGCGGATAAGCACCTCGCTGCCGGAATGCACAGCCTCCAGCAGAATCTGCCCCTCCGGCCGCTTGCCTGCGGCCCTACGCTCCTCGGGGGAGTCGATGCCGTGATCGATGCTGTTGCGGATGAGGTGGACCAGCGGGTCGCCCAGGCGCTCAAGCACGGTCTTGTCCAGCTCCGTCTCCTCGCCTCGCGTCACCAGCTCGATCTCCTTGCCGAGTTCGGAAGACAGGTCGCGCACCAGTCGGCGGAACTTGCTGAAGGTGGAGCCGATGGGCAGCATGCGGATGCCCAGCGTGCTGTCGCGCAGGTCGTTGCTCAGCCGTTCCAGCTGTTCGGAGAGAATGGTGAGGGTGGGGTCGGAGCGCTCGGTGACAACCTGGGAGATCTGCGCCTGCACGATGACCAGCTCGCCCACGAGGTCCACCAGCAGGTCGAGCTTGTCCGCGGCGACGCGCAGGCTTGTGCCGACTTCCTTCTGCTGCTTGGAGGCCGAGGCCTCCCTGGACTGCTGCTGGCGGCTCACAGCCTGCTCGACCTGTTCCTCGGACACCAGGCCGGACTCGGTGAGGATCTTCCCGATGGGCTTCTGCTGGCCCAGCGCACGCTGCAGGTCGTCGGGCTTGATGACGCCGTTCTGGACGAGAATCTCGCCGAGACGGGGAACCTCCTCGTGCTGCTCCTCGTCGGCGTCCAGCGGAATCTGCTTCTGCGCTGTGCCCTCGACCGGTGCACCAGCGGAGGAAGCGCTAATGGACGCACCAGCTGGCGGCTCAAGGTCCAGCAGAACAGGCGCGGGAATGCTTGAGGGAGCGCCAGGAGCAATCACCTGGATGTCCACGTCAAGGTCCACGTCGGTGAACAGGAACAGGTCGCGGATGGACTCTTCGCCGATGTCCGTGGTCAGGTCCACTTCCCAGTTCAGGTACAAGGTCTGGGGCGCCAAGTCGCCCAGATCCGGCAATGCCCGGTGGTCCAGGCGCACGAGGCAGGAGCCGAGGCCGCGCAATTCGTCGAAGAGCTGTTCCAGATGCAGTTCTTTGCCCACCACACGTTCGCGCGGGCTGATGAGCAGACGGTAGCAGACCTCACTGGCGGCGGCAGACTGTTCCTGCTGCGCCTCCAGCGGCACCTCGGGCTGCTGCTGCAATTCCGGCTGCAATCCAGGCAGCTGCGATGTCGGTTGTGCAGCATCTTCGGCAACGGGGGCCAGTTCCGGTTCTGCCGCCGGAACAAGCTGATTCGGCTCTGGTGCGGGTTTTGGCGGCGCAAGCAGGCCGCGTATCTGATCCAGGATGGCCTCGCCTTTTTCCGGCGTGCCATTGCCTGCATCGTCCGGTCCGTTGAGCATCCCAAGGATATGGTCGCGCGCGGAGAAAGAAACGGTGATGAGCTCTTTGGTGACCTCAAGCTGCTCGTTGCGTACCTTGTCAAAGACGTTTTCCAGGTCGTGGGTGAAGTTGGCGATGTCGTCAAAGCCGAACATGGCCCCAGAACCTTTTATGGTGTGCAAGGCGCGGAACACCTTGTTCACTATGTCCAGGTCGTTCGGATTTTCCTCCAACTCCAGGAGCGTCGCCTCAAGCTCGCCCAAAAGGTCGTAGGCTTCTTCGCGGAAAATTTCCCGGCTTTGATCATCGGACATGCGCAGCGTCCTTGTTCAGCTATGTTAACCGCCAGCAGAGCGAATCCAGCACTCTCGGCTCACCCGCACCTGGTTCATTCGGCACTCGCCATTCTTATCATTAGGTAGCGAGTTGCGAAGAAAAATGCAATGGGTTCAGGAGAATCCATGAAATTTGTGGCGCAAATACTTATTGAGAAGAGCGGTAAGGAAGGGCAAAAGCAGCAGAAAGGCTAGTCCAGGACATCGAACCTAGCGAATTTCATAACGAAAGATGCACGCCCCTGGGTGCCGGAACGCAGCGAGGTGGAAAACCCGAACAACTGCCGCAGCGCTGCAAAGGCCTGCACGGTTTTCTGTGCGCCGCGGTCGATTATGTTCTCGATCTTGGCGCCCTTGGCTCCGAGCTGGCCCACGACCTCGCCCACAAAGGCGTCGGGCGCGATGACCTCCAGCCACATGATGGGCTCAAGCAGCATGGACGCGGCCTCGGACAAAACGCTGCGCAGGGTCATGGCAGCAGCCATGCGGTAGCCTGCGGGGCTGGACTCGCCCTCCTTGCGCGGCATGTCCAGCACGCGGATCTTCACGTCCTGCACGGGGTAGCCGCCGATGACGCCGCATTGCAGGCCATCGGTCAGCCCTTCGTTCACAGCCTCTATCCAGGCCTGGGGCGTACGCTCCATGTCGATCTCAAAAAGCACCACCCTGCCCTCGCCTCTTGGCAGCGGCTCAATAGCCAGCTTCACGGCACCGTAGTGCATGACCTCGCCCAGCTCGCGGTGGAACTCTTCCTGCGCCTCGGCGCTCCTGGTGACGGTCTCCTGGAAGACCACCTGGGGCTTGCCGGTGCGCGGTTTCAGGTTGTGCTCCCTGGCCATGCGCTCCAAGAGCACCTCCAGGTGCAGCTCGCCCATGCCCGAGAGGATGACCTGGTTGGTCTCCGGGTCGCGGAATACTGTCAGAGTGGGGTCCTCCAGCAGGTAGCGCTGCAAGACCTCGTCAAGCTTCTCCGACTCCTCGGCGTTGCGTGACTCGATGGCCAGCGAGATCACTGGCTTGTAGGCAGCGATCTGCTCCAGCAGGATGGGTTCGTCCTTGCGCGAGAGCGTGTCGCCCGTACGGCCATAACGCATGCCCGCAGCAGCCACGATCTCTCCCGCGCGGGCCACCTCGATCTTCTCGCGGCGGTCGGCGTGCAGGCGGAAGAGCCGGGCCACGCGCTCCTCGCTGCCGTGGGTCACGTTGAGCACGCTCTCACCCTCAGCAAGATGCCCGGAGTAGATGCGCAGGAAAGACTGCTTGCGGCCGGACTCCATGACCACCTTGAAGACCAGGGCCGAAAGCGGCGCCTCGGGGTCCACGGGAAAGCTCTTGGGCAGATGCGTGGCCGGGTCGACGCCCTGCTGGGCCGGGAGGTCGAGCGGGCTGGGCAGGTAGTCGCACACCGCGTCCATGAGCGGCTGCACGCCGATGTTCTTCAGGGCCGAACCGGCCAGCACAGGCACGATAGCCAGGCCGATGGTGGCCTTGCGGATGGCTGCGCGCAGGGTTTCGGCGGGGATATCCTCGCCGCCCAGGTAGGCCTCCATGATGGCGTCGTCATGCTCAGACAAGGTCTCCAGCAGGCGCTCGCGCCAGGGGGCCACGCGCTCGGCCTCGGCGCTGGTCAGCGGCGCGCGTTCATAGTCCGCGCCCTTGCTGTCCGTGTCGAACACCAGCCGCTCCAGGCTCACCAGGTCAAACACGGCCTGCAGGTCAGCACCCTCGCCATCGGGCACCTGCAAGGCCAGCACATTGGCGCCCAGCTTCTCGCGCATGGAGTCCATGACCGCGGCGAAATCAGCGCCCATTCTGTCGATCTTGTTCACAAAGGCCAGCTTGGGAACGTGGTACGCCTCGCTCTGGCGCCACACGGTCTCGGACTGCGGCTCCACGCCAGAGACGGCGCAAAACACGCCCACGGCCCCGTCGAGCACGCGCAGGGAGCGCTCCACCTCCACGGTGAAGTCCACATGGCCGGGCGTGTCGATGAGGTTCACTGTGCAGCCCTTCCAGGCGCAGGAGGTCACCGCCGAGGTGATGGTGATGCCGCGCTCCTGCTCCTCGGGCATGAAATCCATGGTTGCCGTGCCCTCGTGCACCTCGCCCATGCGGTGGATGCGCCCGGCGTAGAACAAAATGCGCTCGGACAAGGTGGTCTTGCCCGCGTCGATGTGCGCGATGATGCCCAGGTTGCGGATGGCGGACAGATACTTGGCGGACAGGGGCTTTCGGCTCACGTGCGCAACCTGCCTCAGGAAAGGGGTGCGGGCGCGGAGCCCAGAGCCTGCGTGAGGGACGCAAAGAGTTCCGGGGTCAGCTCGGGCCAGGTCCATAGGCCGACGTGCGACTCTCCAACCACGAGGCGCGCGGCCCCCTGCCCTGCCGAGAGGCGCTGCTCCGGTACCAGGAGCAGGTCACGCCGGGGAGCGGCAAAGGCGCTGAACGCGGCCTTGATCGTGGCGTCGTTCAAGGACTTGCCGGTGCGGCGGCCAGGCGTTGCTCCGCCAGCCTCAAAAGCCAACGCGCCGTAGAGAAATTCCAGGACCGCCGGGTCGTACTGGCCCGGGGAATCGCGCCAGAGCCCAAGGGCTCGCGGCAGGCGCAGCGGCGCAAGGCGCAGGGCCGAGGCGTCCAGCTGATCGCGCAGTTCGGGCCTGGCGAACAACCGACGCAGGACCGGGGTGTCCGGATAGAGCACCAGCCCCGGCAGACCGCTTTGGGCGCACTCGGACAAAAGGCGCAGGGCCAGGGTGGGGCTCACGGCGGCCACACGCTCCTGCCCGGCGAGCTCGCAAGCCGTAAGCAGGGCATCGGGCGGGCCATTGGGCTGACCGGGACGCGCGCCCAGGCGCAGCACCAGGACCTCCCCCGCACCGGAACACAGGGCGGGCATAAGCGCGGCCAGAAACAGGGCCGGTGCGTCCAGGCTGGCGTCTGTCAGCAGCAGCACAAAGGGCCGCGGCATGGTGCAGGCGTGGCGCGAAAGCCCGCTCACAAAATGCTGCGAACACTGCGCGCCATGGCTTTGCACTGGCGGAGTCAGGGCGAAATGGTCGGCGATGAGGCCCTTGAGCTTGGCCCGGCGCTGGTCGCCCAGGGCGTCGTAGGCCCGGGCGAAACGCGCGTCAGAGATGAAACGAGGCGCAAGCCAGGTCGGGCAGGTCCAGGCAGGACGGGATGATCGGGCAGCAATCTCCATGCCTTGGGGCCTCGCGAGAGCTTAAAGCCACTTGAGCATGCGTTTCCAGGTCCACTGGAGCTTCTCGCGCTCCTCTTCGGACAGGTTCTTCTGGTGCTCGAAATAGGAGTACTCGGCGCGCTTGCGCACGTAGTCCTTGAACTCCACGACATCGGCGAAGTTCTCCAGGACGTAGATGTAGCGGTGCCAGGCAGCGCCGTACTTTCCGGTGCGCCAGTAGAAGTCGGCCACGAAGATCTCGTGTTCGGCTAGAATCTTGCGGCACTTGTAGATATATTCCTTGGCGGGCTTGGAAAACTCCGAGCCGGGGAAGGATTCCTCCAGGCGGTACAGAATCTCAAGGGCCTCCCGCACATTGTCCTGGCGCAGGTCGATGGTGCGGAACTGCTTGAAATTGCTGAGCGCCATCTGGAAGAGCACGTACGGGATGTGTTCGTTGCTCGGGTGCAGCGTTTCAAATTCCTTGTACGCCTCGGAGGCTTCCGGGAACTTCTCGTCAAAGTAGTAGGCATCGCCGAGGGCGATCTCGGCTTTGGGCGTCAGGGGACTGAAGGGGTAGCGGTCCTTGAGCTTAAGAAAGCTCTCGGCCGCCTGGCCGTAGCGCTTCTCCTTCATGTAGTCCATGCCGGACTCAAAGAGCTCCTGCGCGGTATCGTCGGCTGGCGGCAGGAAATAGTAGTCGATGAGGCCGCAGGAGGATACCAGCGGCAACAGCAGCAGCAGGAGGAGCGCGAAGGTGCGTTTAGACATGCAGGTGTTCCAGGTAGGCATGCGCAGCTGTGGCGGCGGTGGCCCCGTCGCCCACGGCTGTGGCCACCTGGCGGCAGTTCTTGCTGCGCACGTCCCCGGCGGCGAAGAAGCCCGGCAGATTGGTGATCATCTCGCAATCGGTGATGACGAAGCCGTTCTTGTCGCGCGCCAGGGCTGCGGGGACAAAGGAGGCCGTGGGCTCGAAGCCTACAAAGACAAAGACGCCGTCCACAGGAAGGTCGCTCTTCTCGCCGGACTTGACGTTGGTGAGCTTCACGCCGGTGACGCCCTTGAAGGGATCGCCCACGATCTCGTCCACCACGGTGCTGCGCAGGATGTTGATCTTCTCGTGCGTGAAGCACTTGTCCTGATAGCACTTGTTGCCGCGGAAGTCGTCGCGGCGGTGGATGAGGTAGAGCTTCTCCACCAGGCGCGAGAGGTACAGGGACTCCTCCAGGGCCGAGTTGCCGCCGCCGATGACAGCCACGGTCTTGCCCCTGAAGAAGTTGCCGTCGCACAGGGCGCAATAGGACACGCCCTTGCCGGTGTACATCTCCTCGCCCGGAGTGCCCACGCGCTTGTAACGTGCGCCGCTGCACAGGATCACGGTCTTGGTCTCGATGGTTTCATCGCCGACCTTAATCTGGTAGCCGCCAGCAACCTGGGTCATCTCGCGCACCTCGTCGTTCAGACGATCGAGGTTATAGGCGGCGAGATGCTCCACGAACTTGTCCACAAGCTCATAGCCCTTGATGGCCTTGGGAAAGCCGGGATAGTTCTCAATGTCCTCGGTCATGAGCACCTGTCCGCCTGGAGAAAGCTTCTCCACCAGGACGGTGCTCACCCCTGAACGGACAAGGTAGAGGGCGGCGGTCATTCCGGCCGGCCCCCCACCAATGACGGCGGCATCGTATTTCTTCATGGAGTTACAGCGCCTTTTTGGCGATCATGTCCTTGATGCTGCTCTTGGACACTGCGCCCGTGGTCTGGTCGACGACCTCGCCATTCTTGAACAGAATGAGCGTGGGGATGGCGCGGATGCCGAACTTGCTCGGGCTGGCCGAATTCTCGTCGACGTTCATCTTGCAGATCTTCACCTGGTCGGCATATTCGGTGGACAGTTCGTCTATGATGGGTCCCATGGCGCGACAAGGTCCACACCAGGGAGCCCAGAAATCAACCAGAACAGGCAGATCGCTCTTGAGAACTTCCGTATCAAAATTGCCGTCAGTCACCTGTATGGCCATAAGATCTCCTTTATGCTCACACTTTATTAATTTTTGGTGCGCCACGGTGCTCAGCGGCCACTGCCGGAAACACCGTGTCACAGCATGACAAATCTAGTTGCCCCGCCCCGTTCTGTCAAGCTGGATGGTGCGCTGCGGCCGTTTCCCCGGCTGCAAACCCGGCCTCGCGGGCCCAGTCCTCCGGCACGGCCCGGCCGCGCGGCACGGACTCCAGATCCAGGCCGTGGGCGTATCCGCCGCGCAGCGCCTGCCAGCCCGCGTGGGCGATCATGGCGGCGTTGTCCGTGCACAGGGCCAGCCCTGGCAGGTGGAGCGCAAGCCTGCGCTGCTCGGCCAGACTCGTCATGGTCTTGCGTACGAAGCTGTTGGCCGCGACGCCGCCCGCCACCACCAGACCCAAGACGCCCGGCTCACGGTCCAGGGCGCGTTCGACCTTGATGCGCAGGGTTTCGGACACGGCCCAGTTGAACGAGGCCGCGATGAGTCCCAGCTCCTCGCCATGCCTGGACAGGGCCAGCGCCCCGTGCGCGCGCAGCTCATCGGCTGTTGGCATCTTCGCCAGGGTCAGGTGCGGGCGCTTTCCCAGCTCCTCGGCCACCGCGGTTTTGAGCCCGCTGAAGCTGAAGTCCAGGTTGTCGTTGGAAATGTAAGCCCGGGGGAAAAGCCGTGTGTCCGGCTCGACGCCCTGGGCCAGCTCGTCCAGGTAGCGGCCGCCAGGATACGGCAGGTTCAGGAGCTTGGCCACCTTGTCAAAGGCCTCGCCCGCTGCGTCGTCCAGGGTGCGGCCCAGGAGGCGGAACCGCGTGGGTCCATCCGGGCTGGCCGCCATGTGATAGAGGTGCGTATGCCCGCCGGACACGAGCAGGCCCAGGGCCGGGGTGCTCAGCTCGGCCTCCAGGCCCGGTGCCAGCAGGTGCGCGTGCAGATGATTGACGCCGATGAGCCTGGCTCCGGTGCCCAGGCACAGGCCCTTGGCGAAGGAAAGGCCCACCAGCAGCGCGCCCAGCAACCCAGGCCCGCGCGCCACGGCAATGGCGTCGATGTCCGTGAGACCTAGTTCTGGAGTGCTTGCGCATGCCTTGGCCAGGAGGTCCTGCAGGAGCAGCGGCAGCATGCGCAGGTGCTCGCGCGAGGCGATCTCCGGCACCACGCCGCCGAACACGGCGTGCATGTCCGTCTGCGAGGCCAGAACCTCGCACACGAGCTTGCCGTCGCGCACCAGGGCGAGCCCGGTCTCATCGCAGGAGGTCTCGACCCCCAGAACGAGCATGGCGGGCTACTCCTGAGGAGCCTGGCCGGACTTGGCGTAGATCTCGATCACCTGCTCCACGTCCTTCTTGGAACCCACGAACAGGGGCACGCGCTGGTGCAGGTTGTCCGGGGTGATGTCCAGGATGCGGCGGTGGCCGTCGGTGGCCATGCCGCCTGCCTGCTCCACGATGAAGGCCATGGGCGCGGCCTCGCACAGGAGCCTGAGCTTGCCGCCGGGCTTGCTCGGGTCGCGGTTGTCAGCCGGGTACATGAAGATGCCGCCGTAGATCATGTTGCGGTGGAAGTCGCTGACCAGGGAGCCGATGTAACGCAGGCTGTAGGGCTTGCGGCGGGCCACCCCGGCGGCCTTGAAATAGGCCAGCACGTCCAGGGTGGGCTGGTCCCAGTAGTGGTAGTAGCCCTCGTTCACCGAGTAGATCTTGCCCTGTTCAGGGATGCGGATGTTCGGGTGCGAGAGCAGGAACTCGCCGACGCTGGGGTCCAGGGTGAAGCCGTTGACCCCGTCGCCGGTGGTGTAGACCATCATGGTCGAGGAGCCGTAGATGATGTAGCCCGCCGCCACCTGCTCGGAGCCCTTCTGCAGGAAGTCCGAGCTCATGAGCTGGGTGTCGCTGGGGCTCTTGCGGCGGTAGATGGAGAAGATGGTGCCGATGCTCACGTTGGCGTCGATGTTCGAGGAGCCGTCGAGCGGATCGAAGATGACGAAATAGTCGCCCGTGGGCAGGCCGTCGGGTATCTCGATGATGTCGGCGTTCTCTTCGGACGCCATGGCGCACAGCGCGCCGCAGCGCGACAGGCGGTGGATGAGCACGCGATTGGCGAACTCGTCGAGCTTCTTGACCTCTTCGCCCTGGACATTGATGTCGCCGGTGAAGCCGAGCACATCCACGAGACCGGCCTTGCTGACCTCACGGGTGATGATCTTGGCCGAGAGAATGAGCTCGTTGAACAGACGGGTGAAACGGCCGGTGGCCATGGGCACGTGCTTCTGATGCAGGAGCAGGTGCTCGGTGACGGTGATCTGCTGAGACATGGGATTCAACCTCCGCGTTGTGAGGGTTCAAGCGCGGCGGGATGCGCTATTTGGAGGAGCCGAAGAACGGGATCAACTGCAGCCCCTTGTCCTGGAAAGTGGCGTTGGCGCTCTCGGTGGCATAGATGAAGCGGTCGCGGCCGATGTAGCGGGCCAGCCAGGTGAACTGCTTGCCGCCGGCCTCGATGGTGCCCTGGCTGTGCTCAAGAAGCACCTTGTCCCAGGCGATGGTGGTGAGCGCCTCTGTCGCCGGTGAGGCGGTCGCGGCAGCGGACCAGATCTTGTGGGCGTAAGGGTCGACAATGACCAACTCTTCCGGATTGGGGCAGAAGGTGAACAGGACACGGGGGTCGAAGCTCACCACATGCAGGCCCACAAATTCGGATTCCTTGAAGTTCGGCATGCCGAAATAGACCTCCGGGCCGAGGTCGGTGTAGTCCACCACGGTCTTGACCAGGGTGTCACGCCAGATGGATTCGAAGATCAAGGGCTCGCTGAAGCGCTTCACGGGCACGGGCGGACGGCGCTCCAGGATCTCGCCGTTGGCGTCGGCGATGAGCACGCCGTCGATCCACGGGAAGCGCATGTTGAGCAGCTTCATCCAGGCGTCGTCGGGCCGGAAGTCCTGACTGGTGACGTAGCGCATGAGCTCCGAGACCCTGGCGTCCACAGGCGAAAACAGCAGAGCCAGCTTTTCCTGGTTGGGGTTCTCCCAGCTGTAGCGGTTCACGTCGATATTCGGCGCGGGATTGATGTAGTCGCGCGTGCCGATGACGGTGGACTTGACGCTGCGCTTGCTTTCGTCCCAGGTGGGCTTGAAGGCGCCACAAGCGGTGACGGCAAGGCAGCAAGCCAGGACGAGGACAGCGGCAAGTACGCGGCCACGCGTCAGCAATGAGCCGGACGGATCACGGAAGCTGGTGGTCAATGGGAACCTCTGATCATTTGGTTCTGGCTTGGACCCGAGACTCCAGCCGCGAGGCCAGGGCTTCGAGGGTGCTCATGAGACGATTCTTGGCATGCTTGCCAAAGGGGTCATCCAGGGGTTCATGCTTAACGGATCCGGAAACGTCCGCCATCTTGCCCAGGCCGTCCTCAAGGGTGCGGATGCGCGAGGACAGGTCGGTCTTCTCCCGCTCGTCCAGGGCGCGCCCCCAAAGGTCGCGATAGATGCCCAGCGCGCCGTTGTAATCGCCCTGAGAGGCAAGCAGCTCGGCCATGGTGCGGGTGCGGAAGCTGCCCGCGTCCGGCGCCGGGCCTTCGTAGGCGGATTCGCCCATGGGCGGCTCGGGCCGCACCTCGTCCAGGGGCGGCACCGGATGAACC
>Ga0180007_10002719_pt1 | contig 20614 bp, 18 predicted proteins | sample MM_PC_MetaG_FD_121122 | JGI IMG/M metagenome (GOLD analysis project Ga0180007, IMG submission 121122) | Groundwater microbial communities from the Aspo Hard Rock Laboratory (HRL) deep subsurface site, Sweden - MM_PC_MetaG | ecosystem: Environmental > Aquatic > Deep subsurface > Groundwater... | reverse complement strand
TCCTCTTTCATGAAAAACCTCCAATTTGATTAGTCTTTATAACTAACCAAATTATGAATGGGTTTTTCTAAAAGGCGACATTTCTACTTTGCAGGAACACGACATTTTCGCTTTGTGCTAACAAGTCTAATTCGGACATTGAAATGTTAAGTGTCTACTGTAGAATAAAGTTCCGTGAAGACTCACGGGATTAATTCCCATCCAACTAAATTTATTTTTGTTTCTGGCGGTGTTTTGTCCGGTTTAGGTAAAGGTGTAACGGCCGCCTCTTTAGGTTTCTTACTCAAGAACCGAGGCTACAGTGTGACCAATATTAAGTGCGAAAATTATTTGAACATTGATTCTGGCAACATTAACCCTATTGAGCATGGTGACGTTTTTTTGTGTGAAGATGGTCTGGAGGCAGACCTCGATCTAGGCACTTATGAAAGATTTTTGTCTCAAGAAGTTGGTCAGGCTAACTTTACAACTATTGGCCAAATCTACACTCAAGTCATCAGTAATGCTCAAAATCTCCAGTATGGAGGTGCAACTGTGGACGCCATCCCTTACGTACCAGAAGAAGTCATCAAACGCATCACCGGGGCCGCCAAGGGTTTTGAGATGATTGTGGTGGAACTGGGAGGCACTGCCGGCGAATATCAAAATGCCATCTATTATGAAGCTTACCGGATTATGAAGTCACGCCTGCCTCAAGACACGATTCATATCCATGTGACCTATTATCCCAAACCAGTTCACACTGGAGAGTTAAAATCCAAACCCACTCAGTTATCTGTCCGAACTATTAACAGTATGGGTATCCAGCCTGATTTTGTAGTGGGCAGGGCCGAAGAACTGATTGATCTCAAACGCAAAGAAAAAACCGCTTACTACTGCAATTTAAATGTGGAAGATATTATTTCTAATCCTGACTGCGATACTATTTACCAAGTACCCCTGGTCTTAGCGGACCAAGATTTTGATAAAAAAGTTCTTAAAAAACTTAACCTGCCAGAGAAAAAAGCTTCACTCAAAGAGTGGCAGAAGTTAGTCGAAATGACCCTCAGACCCAAAACTCACCAGGCTATAATCGCTATCATCGCTAAATATATCACTACAGGTAGCTACGAACTTAAGGACTCATACGTGTCGTTGACAGAATCTCTGCAATTTGCGGCCTGGCACGCCGATACCCAACTGAAAATAGTTTTTGTCAACGCCGAAGAGCTAGAAAAAGGCAATAAAGTGGCAGTGGCTGACCTCAAGCAAGCTGATGGCATTATTGTACCTATTGGCTGGGGAGAGCGGGGAGTGGAAGGCAAAATTTCTGCTATCACGTATGCCCGGACCAAAAAGATTCCTTTCTTGGGACTTTGCTATGGCATGCAACTGGCTTCAATTGAGTTTGCCAGAAATGTAGTGGGATTAAAGTCTGCTCACACCACCGAGGTTAATCCTCAAACCCCTCATCCCATTATCCATGAAATTCCTTTTGAAGAAAAATATCAGCGGATCAAAGGGGATGGTGCTAGTATGAGGCTGGGAGCTTATGATTGTCTGCTTAAAAAAGGTAGTTTGGCTTACAAAATCTATGATAAACACCAGAGTTTTAAAGACAAGAAAAAAGGTTTAATTTCCGAACGGCATCGTCACCGCTTTGAGTTTAACAATCACTACCGCCAAGCTTTAACGGATGCGGGATTTGTCATCTCTGGCACTTCGCCAGACGACTTTTTTGTAGAAATGATTGAGCTACCCACAAAAACTCACCCTTTCTTTATCGCCACCCAAGCTCATCCTGAATATAAATCCAGACCTCTCCAACCTCATCCCATATTTATTGAGTTTTTAGAGGCTTGTTTGAAGCAGACAAAATCCAAATTGCAAAAATCATCTTCTTGAAGTAAAATACAGTGTCTAATTGAAAGTTAATCATGGCGCAAAGTTTTACACATCGAGCAACAATTGTCCACGTCGGTGATACCATTAGGATTCATCAAGAGATTGCCGAAGGCGAGAAAAAAAGACTTCAGGTGTTTGAGGGCGTGGTGATTGCTATCAAAAATCGGGGTCAAGGTCAATCATTCACAGTTCGTAAAATCGCTACAGGCGGAATTGGTGTGGAGAAAATCATACCCGTCATGATGCCTAGCATCAAAAAGATTGAAGTTAAACGTAAGGGAAATGTAAGAAGAGCTAAGTTATACTTCCTACGTGATAGAGTCGGCAAGGGAGCTACCAAAGTTAAAGAAAAGGCAGTTTTCGCCAAAACAGCTCCAGCAGTCAAGAAATAAGCTGGGTCTGGTAGGTGAAGATCGAGCTTGTCAATTTCTCCAAAAGTTAGGATATCGGGTTTTGACCAGCAATTTGGTCTACGTTCATGGTGAGCTTGATTTAGTTTGTTTTGATCCAACCAATCATGAGTTGGTTTTTGTCGAGGTCAAAACCCGTTCCCAAACCTGCTACGGTCATCCCAGCCAGGCAGTTAAACACAGGCAACTTAGGTCATTAGATCGGGTGGCCCGAAAATATCTGCGGACTACCAAACTGGATTTAGATTACAGATTTGACATTGTTTCGGTGCTACCCGGCAAAATCGAACACTTCCAAAACGTAACTTGGTTTAGTGGGTTATAATATACACTTGTTAACATAGGTAGACGGTCCCGACAATGGCCCCATCGTCTAGTGGTTAGGACATCAGGTTTTCATCCTGGTAACCGGGGTTCGATTCCCCGTGGGGTCACAAATATCGTATGGTTCAGCACGACCCGTTGGCCTGTGTTGAAAAGCCCGATGTTGCTTGCTAATTATTCTTCGATTTGATCGAAATGTCGTTTTAGATCCTGTAATGGAGAACTTTGTGAAATTAAAAAAGGTTTAGTACCTCTGGATTAAATTGCTTTTTCTCAACCAAATTCTTACAAATTGGCTTGAAAGAATGGAAAACGCTATCGCTAACACCAAAAGGCTTGATGCCGTTCCCTAAAAAAAAGATCAAACCCTTTAAATCGTTGGCATAATCTAAAGCACCAGCTTCTCTTTTTTTGACAGCTCCTTTAACTCCAGAAGTGCCTTGTTCAGCCCGATAAGCCTCTTCTTGGGCTTCTGCAATAATTTTATGCCAGTCATTGTCTTTTATTTTTTCTATAAACTGACATATGTCATAAGGTGGATGCATACACCAATTATACTACAGGTCAGTAAAATCATTTTTCTATTTTTATGGTCCTATCAGTTAGAATAAACTTCGTTTTGATGAACAAAAGTGCTTCTTGTCGCTCCTCGACTGTGCCGACTTGAAGAATATGCAGGAGATAGTTTTTAGTCATTTCATTTTTATCCGCCGATGTTTGTGGAATCCTATTAAATTCTTCCAAATGTCCATCAATAAATTCTTGATGAAGTACTTGAGTTTTGAGTCGATGGTATCTCTCAATATCCTCCTGAATTTTTCGAGTCACACCAGCATGATTGAATTTGATTTTATCGATATTGGCGATTAGCTGTTTTATGAGGTCATTCTCAGTAATATAGGGCTCATCGCATTCGTAGTTTAATGATCTACCACAATGATAGTAGGTGTGTTTAATAAATCCACCATGTTTTAATTTTCTAATTTTCTCCTCAGCCGTCACATTGCCTCCGCACCCTCCACATTTGAAGATCTTTTTAAAAGGAAAGATCTTGTTTTTATAACCCTTGGGAACAGTTTGTAAAACAGCTTGCACTTTATCGAAAACTTCTTTTGATACAAGTGGTTTGTGTTTGCCTTGGTACCAAGTACCACTGCCGACCGGGAACTCAAACTCACCATAATAAAATGGGTTATTGAGCGTCGAATAAACTTTACTTAGTGGAATGAGTTTTTCATTTCTTGTTTTGAAACCTATCCTATCTAGCCAATTTTTTATTGCTCTACCGCTATGACCTTGATTGGCAACCCTGTCGAACATTTGAGTGACAAATGAAGCTCGTTCTGGGTCCAAAATGATTAGTTTATCCTTATGGCCATCACCGGGCTTATTTAGGTATCCTAATGGGGCAATACTTGGCCTCCAGCCCATGGCACACTTGGTTCTTAATCCTCTTTGAACATTTACACCTTTATTATCATTTTCAAGTTTTGCTTGTGAGCAAAGAATCATTAGTAAGAATTTTTCATTAGGACTGTTTGAAAAGCTCTGTGAGTAGGTTTGAATCTTTATAAGCTTCCCTTGATCCATGAGATCGACTACTGATCCTAAATCCCCAGCATTTCGACTCAATCTGTCTGGAGCCCATGTGAGAATGCCATTAAATTTCTTTTTACGTATTTCTTGGAGCAATTCAGTAAACACAGGACGTGAACCTGAATTTTTAGCTGAATGACTTTCCTTTTTAATTTCCTTAATTTTGAGATTATCTCTTTTGGCCAGTGTTAGCATCTCGTCAATCTGAGAATCGATCGACATGGCTTGGCGTTCGTCAGACTCAGATGATTTGCGAGCATAGAGGCAATACTCTATTTTGGGTGGTTCTATGGGCTGATTTTGATTGTACGTTGCCATTTCAATGGTCAAGGTACCGTTGTGGTTCGAAGAAGTCTAGTCTGATTAATTAGGTATCTATAGAACGCATTGATTGATATAATTGCTAAATGAAATTGACAAAAAAATTAGAGTTTTGGGCAGACAGTTTCCATGAAGGTGACTGGGCTTGTAAAGGTTTGGAAAAAAAATTTAAATTAACTAATTCTGAATATTTAAACGGCTTTGTACCTCAATATACATATGATTTAGATAGTGATATTTATCTGGAAATTACAGTTTATGGTGCTTACAAAAACTGGAGTCCTCTTCCAAGACCAATAGCTGATCTTTTAGACTGGGGCAAACCAGATCTGATAGTTTATGATCCAGAATCTCAGAAGATTATTCTTGCAGTAGAAGAAACAGCAGCTGTTCCAACTGGAAACCAGGCTCTCCAAAGATGCGAGCGAATATATGGCAGTGCTCGGGTATTAATACCATTTTGGTATTTATTAAGTGAATTTGGAAGACATATTGATGGTGGTATACGAACCGATTCTATTTGGCCAACCATACTAAGTCTTAAACTAAGTTGTATAAAGAGAAATCCTAATATGGTGTTGCACTACGCAAGCCTTGATAATCCTGAAAACTATGATTACGGACAGGGCATGGCTGAACTATTTTTAGCAATTTCAACTGAAATTAAAATATGGGCAGGCTTAATTGTTCGAAAAGACATGACACCCATACTTGAAAGGCAATATAGTCAAATGTTGGACTTTATAAAAAGACAATGGTCTAGAATGCTGGATTTTCTTCCTGGAGAAAAAGAGATGAATAATCCCACTACGGCCAAGGACATCGCCTCATTCGTGATGTCAGATGATAAAACCTCAAAGATATCGTTTGAAAACTTTTTGACATGGGGTAAAACAACCGATTTGCCAAAAACTGTACACGAGAAAATTCAGCCAGGTGGATATATAAAAGAGGATAAGTTTGTTGTAGAGTTAGAAAAAATAGTTCAAGCTAAAAAGGCATATACGCTTTCAAGTAATGCTGGATCAAGACCACAACTAAAAGAATCTGTAGAAGAATGGATATCACAACAGAAAAAACTATTTAATTCAAACGATACTGATGCAAAGTTTTCAATGAATATAAATGATTTTCCTTTGAGTGCTACAGGTAGATTACACATAACAACTGCTAAAAACGTGTTCTTTTTGTGTGATTCATGGGAAGACGTCTCTGTCGCACTTATTAAAGCTTACCCGAGATTGAACGACATTAAAAATAAGTATAATAAAAATGACGGTGTTCTCGTTTATATATCCAATAACATGAAGCCTGGAAGAATCTTTGGTGATCCGTTTACGGGGCAACTGGCAGCTTTTGCTAATATCTTCGGAAAAAATCTAGTTGGTGAAAAAGAGCGAATCATTCTTAGTTACTATCCTCACCAAGTCCACACACAATTATTTGACAAGTCATCTAATTTGAAGAAAAACAAAGGGACAACAATAATGAAAGAACTTGTTGATCTCGCTGTTTTTCATTCTGGAGTTCTAATCAATTTTGAGAGTATGGAAATATTATGAAAAATGTAATTTTGCCGTATCAGTTTAAAGTTAGTGAGGAGATAGCCCGTTGGTCGTTAGAAATATATATAGATCATAATCCTGAGTTGGGTTGGTGGATTGCTTTCACTAACCCAACAGCTGGCCCTTGGAAAACGATATCTTCTATAGATACTGATGGAAAGATAGAGGAGATCTATAGATTTGCTCGTGAAGAAAACAGACCAGACCTATTACTAGTCAGTGATAAAAGAAAAGAGATTCTTATTATTGAAGCTAAAGAACTTGCTCAAAGTTTGGTCGTTGGAAACCAAATGACTAAGTCTATTGCTGTTATTAACGATATGACGACAATGCTTCAAGGATTAGATCACGGCTCCTGGTCTGATAGAAAAAAATATAAAATTACGCCTGGCTTTCTCTGGTATTGTGAAAACGAGAAGAACGCATTAGATGAAAATAAGAAAGTAAATAATTACTACCAAAAACATAATAGTTTTAATCTAGGAGAAACATTGAATATAGTAATTTTGCAAAAAGATAATATATTGTTTCCCGTTTTTATCAAGGATAATAAAATAAAAACCAACATAAATCTTTAGTTAAAAAGACCTATTTGTTATTCCCCCCTTTTTCCTTGTAGATAACAATGTTTGTTGTCAAAAAGAACTACCCCATTCAAGAGCTCTTTTAACTCGCCTAATGTAGGAGAGCCTAAATTATATGTTTTAATGAGTACTTCCTCATATAAGGATTTAATTGGTTGTTTTCCATCTTTAAGAAAATCGCTGCAAATATTTTCAAGTTTTTTTGATAAGTCATAGTTTGTAACAGCATTTTGGTATTTATATCCGACTTCATCTCTCAAGATATAATACTGATCATCTTCCTCTGCTATACCATGAAAAATGTCTGTAAGCTTATCAAAAAAAATTATGGGTAAATTTTCTTGAAGAATTGCAAGAATCCCATACCTCAGTACCAAGTTTTTTGGAGCTTTTCCTTTCCTTGATAAAAATATTGGCATAACATTGTCAATAACAGTTTCAACTCCAAGCTTTGATTCTTTTTTTCTTTTATTTGATTGAAAAATACAATAGAAGTCGCCCGTATAACTTGTGTTCACTGCAAATTGAGCTTTAGACGATATCACGGCAGGAATTTGATAATCAGCCTTAACACACTGCAAGTTATTTTTTTTAAATGCTTTTAATAAAATAGTCCAGGCCTTTGGTTCAAGGTTATTAAATGTTAATAAAATTTTTCCTGTAGGTTTGAGTTTTTTACTCATCAAAGATAGGGCCTCATTAATTCCTTCTTCATATTTGTCCCAATCAGTGCCAAATTCTTTTCTGTCTGAAACAACAATTTCGCTTTCATAATTAGGGTTTGTTTTCAGAAATGAGTTCCAAAATGCGGAAAATTCAAGATAAGGGACGCTATCACCGTAAGGGGGATCAAAAAAATACCCGTCTACGGATTCATCATTAAGGGAACTAAGAGATGATTGCATGGGTTCGTTTTTTACATCGGAGCTTGTTTTGCATTTGCTATATTTATTGTTAAGTGCGGTTATACCTTTGATAAATTTTTTATACCTGGCCTCTATATGAATTAGGGGATTTCCTTCTAAATGTATAGGAGCAATCCAAAAACCAGGAACTGTCCAAGCGGGTCCACCGGTATTAAGATTATTTCTATATGGAATTAATCTGCTAAATTGAGCAATATTTGATGTTAAAAATAACAGTACAGCCTTTTTTGTTTTCTCATCCTTGATGTTGTGTGCTAATTTGAATAATTCAGTAGCTACAGAGTAAGCTCTTGGAGTAAATAGGTCAGAAATATTCATTTCAGGGAAAGCCAGTATTCTTCTATTTATAACCAATTTACTGTTAAATAAGTCTTCTTCTATTTTGCTTATTCCACTTTTATGCTCTTGTTCATTAAATAAGTCTTCATTAGATTCATTTCTATCAATTATGGACCTATTGTCAGTAACTATTTGAATAATCTTGGTTGAATGAAGATTTTCAAAGTTGAAGTAAATTTTTTCTCCACATTTTGAGCAAATGTATCTTGATCCTTTTTTAGTAGCTTCGTTCTTTGTTATGTAAGAATTACACGAGTCACATTTTGTAACCACAGCATGAACCAAGTATCTAATTCTTGTCTTGTTTGGAAGAAGGTATTCATTTTCCCAACGTTTTTTAATTGTATTTATTATCTTTATTAATTCTTCATCAAGTGATTTAACCTTGGGAGGATTTAGGGTAACTTCTGTTAATAAAAATGCAAGTGGATTTATATCAATACCCAATGTATTTATACCTTGCTTCTTTGCCTCTGCCAAAAAAACCCCACTTCCGCAGAATGGGTCACAAACAAAATCCCCTTTCTCAAAATTTGATTTAATATAGTCAGCAAGAATATTGTGAGGTTTTCTAGCCCAATATTTGTGCAATAAATATTCAGGCGGATGTGTTGATGCAATTAAAGGTTTGCTTTTAATCATATTTCCTTAAGCAAATAACAAAATCACACATAGTGATACCCACTTTATTTCCTTTCCTTCTTTGACTTGCCGCCCAAGATGCTTCAGTGAATTTAGGGATTCTGAGAGCTATTCTTTCTATTTGATAAATGTCTTTAACTTGATCTAGCAACATCTTGGTTACGGGGATATATTCACCTTTCATAAAGGTATCCCCGATCATTAATCCGAAATGGCCTTGTTTCTTTATTTTATTTGCAATATTTCTTAGTACTATTTCCATATCTGAGATGTAATTTTCAACCCTTTCTTTTTTACCTACTTTAAATGCCTCTCTAACTTCACTTTTTCTAACCGAGGCATGGTTAATCTTCATCCAGGATAATTCCAAAGAGTTGACACCACTATATTTATAGTTATTGAAGTAGGGAGGATGGCAAATTACTAAGTCGGCGTTTTCTCTGCCTGAATCATTATGATTTAATATCGACTCCATTTGTATAGAAATATTTTTAGATTCAGGAGCATTCGCAAAACCATCCTTAACTCTTTCTGCCTTTTTTATAAAAAATGGTAAAGCGTCTAGTTCAGCTGTTACCACATCTAAAAATAAACGTCCTTGTTGTGTTGTCGCCCTAGATACACGTCTAACAATACTTAGGAAAATTACATTAAAGACGTTTTTTATATCTTTATCAGCTTCAAGTTCTTCTATAGCACTTCTAATTTTATTAAGTGAATTTATTGTTTCAGGTAAAAACCAATGATCAGGATTGCGCAATCCTATTAGGTTTGGAGGAGAGATATCTTTATTTGAGTTAACAATTGTGATGATTTCATTTAAATATTTTTCGAATTGATCCTTTCCAATTTTAGTGATTTTCGCTTTAGATATAGCCACTGCCAACGGATTGACATCATTACAAATAGCTTTTCTTCCCAACAAAGATGCCTCTACGGCTGTTGTTCCGCTTCCACACATGGGATCTAGCACTAGATCGTCGGGGCTAGTATATTCTTTTATTAGATAACTTGCGATCGGAGGTGGAAACTTACCAAAATATCTGAAAATTCCGTGAGTTGAATAGCTGAGAGCATGACTAGATGCATTAGAAGTCCATATTTCCAGGGGAATGCCATAAGAGTTAAGTAAGCTACCTTTAATTAATTCATCAAATCTATCCTTCTCAGTTTTTGTGATAGGATGAACAATTAATTCAGGATAATCATTTTTCATAAGATTTATTTTCATATTCTTGCTATGTATTATTTATACCACTGCAATGTATTGAAAATCAACAACACAATATATATCAGAATCAATCAACTATGATAAAATCTCGGTTGAACTATTTAAAGAAGTCACTTATTGGAGATTTGAGAATTTTAGCTATTTTTTCAAGTATTTCTAGCGATGGAGCATTTCGTCCTTGCTCTATATAACCCATGTAAGCCCTACTAATTCCGACCTTGTATCCCACGTCTTCCTGAGTAATACCTAGCTGCTTTCGGCGTTTCTGGATTTTTTTGCCTAAAACTCTTGGTAACTTGGCGTTTTTCCTCATGCATGCATTGTGGAAATATCCAGGTGGATAGTCCACTTAGCCACAGTTAGCATTTAGTCTGGTAATATGCTTGATTTCATGCTAATTGTAAGTTAGCATGATAATAATGAAAAATCTTGTAATAATTGGCGTCATAGTAGGTATTGTTTTAGTCGCCAGTGGTTTTGTTGTTACAAATGGAATGAAAAATCAAAATGTTACTGACGCGATGCTTGAGGAAAAGCAAAAGCAGCAAATTGAACTCCAACCCTCATTAACTCCAGCACCTACGCAAGAACCGCTTTATTCGGTAGAAATTGATTCTTTTCCAACATTCAACTCTTATGGTTTTACTTACAAAGCCACACTAAAAAATATGCATGCAACTCCTTTTATAACCAATTTTGGATTTTATGAATGTAATTTTAGAGATAGTGATGGAAATAAATACTCCGGATCAATGTCTGATAACAACGTTTTTGAAAAAGCTATTTTACCCAATGAATCGAGAGAGTTTGTAGCCAAAGACATAAACGTAAATATTTCAGAAATAGGACGTACTACAGAAGGTTTTCAAAAATGTTCCTATAACGAGAAGGGTGAAAATGTTTGTAAATCGATAAATGACATACAAATAATTGACTGCATAGGATACATTTCTACAGATGGAAAGCGCGCTGGCGGTGCCCATGGAGGTGCTGTCGCAAGTCAATTTCCTATTAAAATTGTATTTCCCGTTCCTTAAAACTTCATATCCATTATTCCGGCTGTGAATGGATTTGATATATCAATTAAACCATCACCAAAATCACGATATATTGGACCGTCTTCAGATTCTTTTGGGAAACTTCTAGAAGATGGGTGATCCTCCTCAATAATTTTTAGTATCATAATGGTCAGAGCGTCACCTATGTCATCATGTTTTTCAATCCCAAAATTAACCAGCTGGTTAATTAAATCTTCGGCTCCATGTTTGGGAAAAAGAATTCTGCCTGAACTTATGTAAGGTGACGCAAGGCTTAGTCTTGCCCTCTTGTCCATATTTCCGATTGCTACTGCCTCAGCAAATAAACCCTCCACTATCAATTGCTGAGAAAGAGATTCTTGATAAGATATTTTTTCAACATAGATTTTGGCGTGTCTTTTAAATCTAATAAAAAGCATATTTTCAAATGATTTCAATTCAGATACTGTTTCAGTAAAAGATATACGTTTATTAACTATTTGGGGCAAAATGTAAACTTTTAGATCTTTACCGTAATTAATAACGTAGGCAAATACAAAAGCAGTAAAATCAGCATTTTTCCCTAATGAAATTGCTAAATCGGTCCCAACAGCAATTAATCGTGGAGGATACTTTTGAGGATCTGGAAGTTCATCATAGTAATGAACGTCGCTCCTGCGAATAATACGATCCTCATCAGAAATTATCTTCAAAAGATACTCCCTGCACCACGCACTTTCATTGGCAACTTTCTTTTTTAGTTCCTCAATTTCTCTTCCGCTTGGAAACTTAGCTTGCCATAGACATTTGTGATTATCATCAATTAATGGAAACTCTCTATACTCTCCATTCATCGTCCCATTCAAAATGCATTGTTTAAGTCGCATCATAAATGAATCTTCATGCAGCATATTGCCAATAAATATGTATTTTGTATTCATATCGCCAATGGGGATTACCTCGCCCATTAGCCACCGCCAAAGTTTATCTCGATTTTCTTTAGTTTTTACTAATTCCAAGTCCTCCACATCGTCACAAATAACTAAATCCGGACGATGCGGGCCATGTCTCACTCCTCGGATACTTTGTTCTGTTGAAGCAATTGTTATTCTTGCACCAAAGTTTGATAAAACTATCGATGTCGCACCCCATTCGTCGCTAGTTTCCTCAAATGGACCTATATCAGCTTTCAGAAGCTCATTATATTCAAGTTCGTGTTTGATATTAGTTAAAGTAAGTCTCGCTTGTGCCTGGGTTTGATTAATTATTAAAACAAATTTCTTTTGTAATTTTCCGATCACCGCCCAAATAGGATAAGAGAGACTCATCAAAGTTGATTTTCCTGAACCACGGAATGCTATTATTGCGGCAATTTTTATTTTTTCATCTTCAGTAATGGAAAACATCTCGTGGTGAAGTGGAGCAAACGCGTATGTTATGTACTGCCCAAAATATATCGAAAAAAACCAAAAATGACTTTTTCTGGCTAATATTTGACGGATAGACCGCTTCTGTTTAATTTGGATTAACTCTTTGGTAGAAAGGGTTTGGATGTTCATATTTATTTTCCTTTAATCTCTGCTGGTAAATTATTAGTAATCACAGAGGCTAACTTTAAAGCTTTAATGACAATTGTTTCCTGTTCAGGTGTTAGTTGCTCATTGTCGTTTTTTAACTTGGCTACTATTTCCATTTTTGTGGCATATGCGGGATGGTGGTGGTTTAGCCAGTAAATTATGGATGTCATGTTTTTGTCGCGAATAGCAGATATAAGCTGTGATTCAGCCATGTCGTTTATCAGTTTATTTCCATCTTCTAGGGCTGTATCTGCATTTTGAGCAAATTTAGGATCATCTTTACGCCAACGATAATAAGTAGCTCGACCTATACCAGCTTTCTCACAAGCTATTTGAACAATTGGAGTTTTTTTAAGAATCTCCAATAATTGCTGTTTATTTGTTGCCTGGCGTTTTTTGATAGTTTTATCCATAAATCTTTTTGGCTTTCTGTCCAGTTAATTTTTCCCAACGTTTAATAATAACCTCTGAATAGACTGGGGACTTTTCCATGATGCAACATCGCCTTTTCATCTTTTCCGCTGCAATTAATGTGCTTCCACTCCCACCAAATGGCTCAACAATTAAATCGCCACGTTTAGTTAGTACCTTGATATACGGGATTAAAATCTCTAATGGTTTAGTGCCAAAAACCACTCCCTGTCCCGAGCTTTTTTCATCTGAGGCGACATACTCAATAAAGTCAGTTGGTTGATTTTTCTTGCCTTTTTGATATCCCTCCCAATGTGGTTTACCTTGGATTGCAAATAAAGCTGTTTCGTATTCTTCCTGCAATCCATCGATTTCTTTTTCCAGATTAAATTCAATATCTTTTTCTGGAGTTGTGCCCACCATAGCGATGTCATGCTTGGAAAAAAATTTGTATTTGGCTGAAAACCCCTGGTGCCTGTTGGGCAAGTGCCACACAATCATGTTTTTCACCTTCCAATACTGCTCAAGTACTGCCCAAATAGTCCTGATGTTTTTCCAGTTTTCGTACACAATAATGCTGAAGTGGTCGTTTTGGATTTTAGCGATATTCGCCATCCACTTTTTAGTAAAGTCTGGAGGCAAGACATCAGTTTCTAAATAACGTCTATCTCGCTTGGCTCCAAACCCAGTCACAGCTTTCCCATGTTTTTTCTTTCCATTGAGATAATCCAAAATGTAGGGTGGGTCAGTAAAACACATATCAGCTTTTTCACCTCTCATGAGTTGTAAAATATCGCTTTCAATGGTGGAGTCACCACACATGAGTTTTGAATTACCGAGGGCGTAAACGTCGCCCTTTTGGACACTGATCTTCTGGATATCTAGTTTTTTGAGTTCTTTTTCGAGATCAAATTCTTCTGGAACATCAACATCAAAAATGCTGTCAAGTTCTCCGCTTGAAAAACCAAGATCTGCAAGAAATGATTCATCAAACTTAGCAAGTAAATCCCAATCAAATTCACCAGTGTTTTTGTTCAAACGCAAATTAAGTTCTTTTTCCTTTTTTAAATCTGGAATATCAACATAGACAACTAGTATTGATTGATAGCCTAATTTCTTAGCTACTTCCCATCGAAAGTGCCCACCAATAATTATGTTTTTGCGATTGGGAGAGGAATTAGCAATAACAGGATCTACTAAACCGAAACGCAGTATGCTTTGCTTGAGTTGTTCAGTGGCTAGTTTATCGTGTTTACGAGGGTTGTAGTCAGTAGGAATCAAGTCGTTTATTGGAACTTCAACTGTTTGAATAGGTATCTTTGACATACTCCAATTCTTACAGAAGACTTGATTTGCCTCTAGTCAATGAGTTTTCAGTTTAAGGAACTGCTTAGCTTGGAAATTTTCTTAGTATCGATACTTGTAGGAAGCTGAAAATTACGGATTACGGCATAATATGTTCTCTGAAGGGTATCACGATTTATGCCTACTAGCTTGGAAACTGCGTCGAAAACATTTTGCATTTTGATATTGTCTGTCTGGTTAAGATTGTGTGCTTTTAGATAATTCTCAACTTCTAGGTAAATTTTGAGCTGTTGGTCTGTTGGTTTTGTAAATTTTCTTTGCCTGATTTTGAGTTTTGCTTTTTTAACATGCCGATTGCCAGATTTCACACCAACAATTTTTGACTCATGAGTAATGGTATAAAATGTGTTGTATGTTTCCCTGGCATGCTTCAATATTTCATCCATATCCTTTGCCCCTAACTCAGGGGTGTATTTTATGTAAACACCCGCTTCTTCTATAGGATCTTCTGGCGAGGTAATCATAAATACCCGAGAGCTACCTGGGAATGACATACCAGTCAAACCAAGTACATACGTGTGAAGTAACGAATACCCTAGATTAAGATCGACGAATGTGTTTAATACCTCCCAAAGAGGTGCATAAGCTTCCTTCCTAGTGGCATATTCCGTAACCATCAATTCTTTGACGATTCGAACACCAGATTTGTTACCTCGAACAATAGGTGTGTGTTTTTCCCTAACTTTACTCAGTTTATTGGCTTCCCATTCAATCATTTCATGCAGATCAGCTATTCCATTTTTGGGTAATCCCAACTTTAATCTTAGTTCTCTCATCAATACTTCGAAAAAGAAACTATTAACGATCAGATAGTTTCGCCAGTCTTCGTAGTTTTTGGTTGTAAGGATGTATTTGTCTTGCATTGTAAATTTGAGGTATTTTTAGTATGGTAATAGTATCAAATGGTAGGTTACTAAACAATGAAAAACGATAATCAAGTACCAGAGCTACTGACAATGAAGGAGACGTGCGATCTCTTAAAGGTTCATCCCAATACCTTGAGACAGTGGGATAAGAAAGGGATTCTCAAGGCTGTACGCTTTGGCGCGAGGAAAGATAGAAAATATAAGAAAGAAGAAGTTTTAAGATTACTGCAAGGTTGAAATATGAATGACAAAACACAGAAATTAATTAAAAAGGCTGAAGCAGAAGATGCCCTGAAACAGGAATTTAGTCTCACATTTCAACAGAGAGTTAGCAGATACCTCGAACTGAGACCTCATGGAATTGTTCCAAACTCACACTTTGCGGGTGTTTCAGCCGAATGTTATTCGCTTTATCGAGATGGTCATTTTTATGGAGCTATTGCCTTAGCGCAGTCTGTAGCAGAAGCAATAGTGAAATTTCTATGCAATAAAAATGGATGGAGTCCGAAAAAGGAATTCGAAAAAAACATTAAGCAACTCATAGCCAGAGGTAAAATAAATACATCTCTTACCGTAGTATTTACGAGAATTTGGAAAAACAGAGATGATTACCACCACTTAAATCCACAAATTAAACGCGAGAGACAAAAATTAGAACTGTTAGCAAAAACCAAGCTAACTGACTTAAAAATTATCGAAGAGGATCTTTTTGCTTACATCACAAAAGATGGAAAACTCATTCCTAAGTATCCAAAATATTGGGATCAGAAGAATGGAACAGTTCCAATTTTTTTACGATTTGACTAACTCACTATTACTATGAACACAAGCATATCAATAAACGAGCTCCCACTAATAGAAGATTACTCGTCACTTCTTGAGGCAAATCAAAGAGGCAATCTGCTTTTGTTCATTGGTGCGGGTGTATCGAGAATCATGGGAAGTCCGTCTTGGGATGGGTTGGCTAAAAAATATTTAAATTATGTATTCGATGACTGCGGTCTTATTAACTACTCAGAATATAGGCATCTCGAAAAACAAAATTCAAGAAAATTGCTTTCAATTTGCCAAGAGCTAATGAAAAAGGATCCCAAAGGTAGGGTGTTTGATCTTAAAAAGATGCTAGAAGATGAAGTAAAATCATCCCCTAATAAATTCTCAGACATTTACCAACATCTAAATAATTTTAATTGCCCATTTGTGACAACTAATTTTGATGAGTTTTTAGACTCAGATTTAACTCTTCCAGAAACCAGTACTGGTGGTGATGTCAGTATAGTAAATATCAACCAAAAAACTGTTTATTATCATTTTTCTGATTTGCAGGATCCGGCTCTTTTAAAACCACATGACGTGGCACATATTCATGGTAGTCTTCACGATCCTAAAGGTCGACCTTTAGTTTTAACGATAGGAGAATACTTTAGTGCCTATTCACGATCTAAGGTGGGTAGTGCCACTGATTTACCAGAGTTTTTGAGCAAACTCTTTAAAGAGAAAGTCGTTTTGTTTATCGGATATGGTCTCGAAGAGTATGAAATTTTAGAATTTGTCGTAAATAATATCGAAGATCCTGGTGACATGCGACACTACATGCTTTCACCTTTTTTTAAAGAAGAATCGAACATTATTCCCCTACAAAAAACATACTACACCCAACTTGGAGTAAATCTTATACCTTATTCCATTAGCACTAATGGATATCCCCAGCTTTACAATGTCATAAAAGAATGGTCGAAAACTGTCGGCAAAAATTCAAAACCAAAAACTTTCCTAGATGATTTAGCAACAATTGACTCAATACTATGAAACTAACACTAACAGAAAAATCAGTTCTAAAGCTTATTAAAGAAGATGAGGCATATTCTAACTATTTCTTTGGAAGATATGACAAAGTAAAACTTTTCTCAACTTTAGAAGATAAAGGTTTTTTTGCACCAGAGAAAAACCCTCGTCCTAAGAAAGTAAAAGATGGTTATCAAATTCTAGAGTGGAACATTTTGCCTTATCTAGAAAAAATCTCTAAAAAATCACGAAGTCGAGACACAGATTTACTCAAAATAATCAGAAACGCTTCGTTGCATAAGGATAAAGATGGTAAATACATCGATAATGATAGAACCAGATGGTATTTTGTAAAAATTCTTTCGAATATACCCCTATCCGTTACCCCTCTTTCTATTTTTAATGATGTAATTCCTACGTGGTTGGAATCTGATTTTAGTTTAATACTACCCGGAGCCGAGTTAACAGACGAGCTCCTGTATGCATATCTTAAACAAGCGGAAACACCAGAGGGTGTAGAAAAAGTTGAGAAATTAATAAACATTGTTTTATCAACAAAAGAAGTAAAACTCAAAAGTGATGCATTTGGCAAAACCGAGGAGCTAAAAACAAAGATTGAAGACTATTGGCTCGAAGAAGCATTTATAAAAAAGGGTTATTCAACACTTATTGCTCAAAAATGTACCAATCTACCTATATTTAGCCTAGCGGACACAATTAGAACAGCTCTTTCAAAGCGTTACAAGAAGCAGGATTATTCATCTATCTGGCTGAATGACTTATCAATTGATGAAGAGAGAACCTCACATTATGCAGAATATTTCCTTACACAAATATTAAGAATACTTGTATTGGAAAAGGCAAAGTTTGATTCTGATACGGGAAGTGAAATTGTAAAACGATTCTTAGATGATGAATATCCTCACTACCTTTTCAAGAGGTTGGGAATTTTATTAATCGCTAAAAATTGGAAAGCCTATGGCGAGCTTTTTGATCTAATTCTTGGCGACAAAAAAGAAGGTTATTTCGATCATGAAGCATTCCAACCAGAGTTATTTTATTTACTTTCTTCAAACGCACATAATCTAACAAAAAATCAAAAAACAAAATTGAAAGCAATTATCGAGAAAGGGCCAACTAAAAAACTTCCTGATGAAAAGAAAGAAGCGTATTCTGTTTATTGGAAGCAGGTTCTGTGTAAAACCTTATTTTCATTACCTGAATTTGAGCTTTTATATAAGAGGCTCAAGCGTGTATCAAAAAAGGACGTAAATATTCCCTCACACAGCGGCGTGGTAGCTTTCAGGGATGACTCATTCGATAAATCACCAGTCTCTCCTGAGGGTTTCCTCGAAAAAACAAACAAAGAGATTGTCGACTATTTGCATACTTATAAGCCAACTGGTGACTTTTATCATCATTCTCCAGAAGGTGTCTATCGAGCTTTTCAATCTGCCGTTGAAATCAACCCAGAAAAGTTTGCTAGCAACTTAGATCCATTCAATTTTCATGATTACCATATGCTCTCGAGTCTGTTTAATGGATTCGAGGGGTCTTGGAAACAGAAAAAGGATATTAATTGGGAAAATGTAACTGATTTCACTCTAAAACTAATTAAGGAAAGCTGGTTTTGGAAGCCAACAGATAAGGACAAGGGTACGCATTATGACTACTTTAGTTGGACAATATCAGCAATCGGAGACCTGCTTCAAGAAGGTTGTAAAACTGATGATTGGGCATTTTCGGAAAATAACAATGAAAGAGTCGAGAAGATTCTGAACATACTTATTAGTAAGCTTGAATTCGATGATAAATCATATCAAGGAGATGGTATGTCACATGCCTTGAACTCTAGTTGGGGCAAAGTACTTACAGCTTTAATATACTTAGGATTAAGACAAGCAAGAATAAGTGACAAAAAACAGGAAAAGAAAAACTCAAAGTGGAGTGATTCGCTGAAAAATGATTTTCAAACCGCTTTAGATAAAAATATTTTTGAAGCATTTACTTTATTAGGTCATTACTTCCCAAATCTTCACTACGTAGACAAAGAATGGACTAAGTCAAAAGCGACTGAAATAATAAGAAATATAGACGACAGATATTTTGAAACCTTCATGGAAGGTTACTTGTATAACAGCAGTGTTTATAAACCAATATTTTCAGTGTTAAAAAAACATTATGAAAGATCACTACAAATTCCCTTTAAAGATAGTCAAATCAAGAATCGGTTGATCCAACATATTGGTATTTGGTATTTGCGAGGCGTTGAAAAAATCAATAAGAACAGTCTGGTTGATAAAATTTTTGCCCTCGGTAACTTTGAGCAAATAAGAGAGCTTGTCGAATTTCTTTGGCACGAGCGTGACCACATTACCGATAAATCGGTTACTGATGAAAACGTAAAGAAAGAGCAATCAGTATTTAAAGAAAGAATATTAACTTTTTGGAAACATACTTCTGAAGTAATAAAAACCAAAGCTACTTATTCAGAAGATGAGAAAAAAGTTCTAAGTGAACTTTCTAAGCTCGCTATCTATTTGGATTGCATAGATGAAAACTCTTACATGCTTTTGATGCAATCAGCTGGATATGTAAATGAAAACTTTGATTCACCTTACTTTATCAAATATCTCAATAAGTTAAAAAACTCGGGTAAAAGAGATCGAGTTTCAAAATATATCGGAACTCTATTTTTAGAAATGTTGAATAAAGCCGAAGGTAGAATCCCAGATTATAAATGGAAGAACGTTGTTGAAATAGTTGAACATCTTTATGAGGTGGGAAAATCAAACAAAGAGGTTAAAGATCTAGCAAATAGTATTTGTGACTTTTATGGTAGACATCAAAACTATGGACTCAGGACAATTTACGATAAAAATAATGCAATACCTAAACAATGAACAGCACTATATTGACCTCTATGACCTTTTTTCTATAAAGGCATGTTTGAAAGTTATTAGATTCTGGCAAGAGCTATATAAAAAGAAAGATACTGACCCAAAGTTAAAAGAAATTCCAACGGATGAAATAGAAAAGGGATTAAATCACTACCTTGGTCAGGAGTTGATGATTAAAAAGGGTGAGCGATACCGAAGTAAAGCTGGGACTATTGGCGATTGGGTAGAACGAGATCGAGTTAGACAAGACAAAATTGATAACACTCCACCACCTTCCAATGTTTCATGTCCCAAATGTAAAACTAAAATGATCGCTGAAGACTTCAAGCATCTCGAAGATTGGCCGGAAGACAAACCGATGCGGGTGCTTTTCATTTTTGAATGCCCTAAATGTAAAAAACGACTTGGACTCTACGAAAATGGTGAGGAACACATCTCCAAACCCAATTTATGTCCTAAATGTGGCAAAGAAATTAAGACCACTTACAAAGAAAAGGACAATATCTCGACAACTACTGAAAAATGTACCTCCTGCAAGTATAAAAACGTAGAAGTGGAAGACTGGGATAAGCGAAAACTCAAGCGAGAACAGGAAAAAAAGAAAGACAACGAGTTATTGGGAAAATTTCGTAAAGAGTTTTGTTTATCAAACAAAGAAGGTCAAGAATATATTGAGTTAATTGAAGCGATGGAAGTTGCCAATGTTGTCCATGATGAAGAAATGCAGAAATTTGATAATCCTGTCTACGCTAGATCCCTTCAACTCAAGAAAACCAGCATTACTAACCTTGAAAAGATACTGAATAAAGCTTTAGAAGACGCGAGGTATGCCAAACTATCGTTTGAAAAACCAGAAATTGGCCAATATGTGA
>Ga0180007_10002718_pt1 | contig 20617 bp, 16 predicted proteins | sample MM_PC_MetaG_FD_121122 | JGI IMG/M metagenome (GOLD analysis project Ga0180007, IMG submission 121122) | Groundwater microbial communities from the Aspo Hard Rock Laboratory (HRL) deep subsurface site, Sweden - MM_PC_MetaG | ecosystem: Environmental > Aquatic > Deep subsurface > Groundwater... | reverse complement strand
TTATTGACAATGGACCACTTTATGGTATAGAGGCAATTTTAGATAATTATAATTTTAATGATTTCAATCTATTCTCAGGATTCAAATTTCAAACTGAAGATATAGCTCCAAGAAAAAATCAAATAATTAATTTTAGATTTGATATAGATAAAACATTTGAAAATGATTATCACAATAAATTACTCGGTTTATATTCTGAACAAAGAAAAGACTTTTATTTTAATACCGACTCACTAACCATGAATGAATTTAATATTTCAAAAAATATCCAAAGTAGAATGGAAAAACGTTATTCGTTCATAGATAGACTAAGAATGATAACTTCACTTCCTGGTCTAATTTTGGATATTGATGGAAGTCTTGATTGGCGAACTATTGATAGGGACACAAGATATATTTCTACTGAAAATATTTCTAGTTCTTCCTTTGATACTAAAGTTGAGGAATTTAAAATTAATTTTATATCTTCACTTCTATATAACAGCAATTGGTTTAATGGAGTTTTAAGAATAAGTTTTTCTGATCGTGAGGAAAAACATAGAGCAAAGTTTATTAATGGTGCAAAAGAAATATTTTACGAAAAAAGAGACGAACAAGAAAAACGAAAGAATAATAATAGTAAGCAAATTACACTTTCGGGCGAAGGAACCTATTCCCTTTCTTCTTTTGACAGAATTTCGATGAGTATTTTTCACCGAAAACTAATGTATGACACACCAAGTGAATTAAATTACGACGATAGAGATGAACTCTTATCAATGTTTGAAATTAGATATTTTAGAAATATGTCACCATTTTTAAATTTGTTTACTGGACTTCAAGGAAGCATTAATCAAACAGTTTATTTATTTAAAGAACGAAGTGCTAACAATAATATCCTCCGGGTTCTTAAATTAATTGCTGGTGGTGATATTCATATGAAAAATCTTACATCAAAAACCAGTGCTGAAGTATCTGCAAATTATACTGTTTATGATTTTCAACATTTAAATCCTAACCTTAAAAGTTTTTCATACCGCCAATTATCGCTCCGTGATTCCACTACGCTCAAACTTTTTAGATCTACTTATTTTAGATTTTTAGGATACGTAAAATTTTCTGAACAAGGTGATTTTGACTGGGAAGGTTTTTCAAATAATCCAGTAAGATATTTGGATGAACGGTATGCCGAGCCAACTATTGAATTTAGATTTAAATATTTATCATTTGCATTCGGAATTAGGTATTTCTCATTATTCACTTATTTATACGATAATAATATTAAAACAATTAATTCAACTTATACCAGCACCGCTCCTCTTTCTGAAATAGTTTATTCAATTTCAAATACCCTTAATTTAAGTATTAGAGGGTGGTACGAGTTTATTAATACAGAATTGAACCAAAATAATGAACTTGCAAATTTGACAATTAGACTTAATTGGAACTTTTAATTTTATTTTATTACTTGAAAAGATAATAAGTTTATACCTATTTTTTGTATCAATAAACTGAAACGTAAAACTAACATATAATTATAATAATAAGTTAATGACAAATAAATCATATACAAAAATTATTACTAGCGATCCTAATCTAATACCCGAAGTCAATATTTTTTTATTTGACATTCTTAAACCTTTGAACATTGATAAGACATTGTTGAGTAACATAAATCTCGCAATTTCTGAAGGACTCTCAAACGCAATGGTTCATGGAAATAAACTTGATCCTAAAAAGAATGTTATTATTACTCTAAACTGTTTTGATGACAAAATAGAAATTAGTATAAAAGATAACGGTAAAGGATTTAATCCAGACGAAGTACCTGACCCAACACATCCAGATAATCTTTTAAGAGACAGCGGACGTGGTATTTATATTATGCGCTCTTTTATTGATGATGTTCAATATAATTTTACATCTGATGGAACAGAACTAAAACTGACTTTTTTTTATAAAAAGTAAATTCCATTTATTAAACAAATAATTATTTAAACTGATTATTAATTCCATTATATTTATTTTATATACGCAATTATATTTTAATTATAATATTAATGGAGTTAAAAATGGCTAGAAAAAAAATTGCACTAATTGGTGGTGGCCAAATTGGTGGAGTACTTGCACAACTTATTGCTTTGAGAGAATTAGCTGATGTTGTTCTTTTTGATATAGTTGAAGATATGCCTCAAGGTAAAACACTTGATATTGCGGAAGCATCTCGTATTGATGGTTTTGATGTTACACTAAGTGGAACAAACCATTATAAAGATATTGCAAATTCTGATGTTGTTATTATCACAGCGGGGCTTCCTCGTAAACCTGGAATGAGCAGAGACGATTTGCTAACGACCAATGCAAGAATAATGAAATCAGTTGCAGAAGGTGTTAAAGAATTTGCTCCAAACTCAATTGTTATTATTATTTCAAATCCTCTAGATGCAATGGTTACTCTTTTCCAAAAAGTTTCTGGATTTCCACACAACCGAGTAATTGGTCAAGCTGGTGTTCTTGATTCTTCTCGTTTTGCTTCTTTTATTGCTTGGGAACTTGATGTTGCTGTTAAAGATATTAACGCAATGGTTCTTGGCGGGCACGGTGACACTATGGTTCCCTTAGTTAGATATGCAAATGTTAATGGTGTTCCTGTTATGGAATTACTTGAAAGAAAATATGGCGATGTATCTAAAGCAAAAGAAGTTATGGACTCAATGGTTGCTCGAACAAAAGCAGCTGGTGGTGAAGTAGTTAAATTATTAAAAACTGGTTCAGCTTTTTATTCCCCTGCTTCTGCAGCAATCCAAATGGCTGAATCAATCCTTGGCGATCAAAAAAGAGTTTTGGCATCTTGTGTATATTTGGATGGCGAATATAATGTAAATGGTTACTACGTTGGAGTTCCAGCGGTATTAGGAGCTAATGGTTGTGAAAGAATTCTTGAAGTATCGTTAAATGAAGAAGAACAAGCAGCATTTAATCATTCTGTTAACGCTGTTACAACTCTTATTGCAGATATGGAAAATTTAGGTTTTTAAGCTACTTATTTCAAATTTTATCCTCCAGAATCAAATGATTTTGGAGGATAATTATCAATTTCAAACCCAATAATTCTTTCTAAATTGGTCTTTTTTAATCAGAACAAATTAACTTTCCAGTCTCTAAAGTTATTTTTTTAAAATCAGAATCGACAGAATTTATATCAACTAAATCAACACTAAATAATTCCGAAATATCGTCAATTTTATCTTTTATCTAACTTAACTCTATACTACTATTTATTTCAGAATCAATTGCAAATCAAAATCTGAACCATCGGAATAATTTCCCTTTGCTCGCGAACCAAATAAAATAATTCTATTTGTATCTATATAGGAATTAATTATATAGATAATTTTATTTAACAATATTTCTTCTTTAACATTCATTTAAATCTTATTAAAATAATAAACCAAATTAAAAGAGCTTCCTTTTACTTACAATAAAAAAGCCCACCAGAAATTAATCCGATGGGCTTTCTCTTTTTATGGGAAATCTATTTAGTTTATAACAATATTTTTTGGTTTTACCCTTTCATGCTTTGGTAGTGTAACAACTAATTGACCGTTTTCGTACTTTGCATCAATTTTATTGCTATCAATACTATCAGAAAGATTAAATTTTCTATAGAAGTTGCCAAACTCATTTTCTCTCAAAATATATTTCCTTGTTGAAACATTTTGGTAATCAATTTTTCCCATAATAATTAGACTACCCTTTTCCAACTCAACTTTAATATTATCTCTACTTACACCTGGCATATCTGCTGTAAGAAAATAATTATCATCCGTCTCAAATATATTTGTTTTTGGAGCAACCCAAGTTTCATTTTCAAGGGCTTCTTCCCAATTATTGTTCTCTACAACTTTTACTATATTTTTTTCGTCAGTCATTTTAATCCTCTTCTTTACTCTTTAAATAACTTGATTGCCTACTTAAGGCAGGCAATCTTAAGTAAATATTATTTTTTATCATCTTCATCATCAACAACTTCGTAGGAAGCATCTTCAACTTCTTTCTCATCCTTTTTTGCATCGCCACTAGTTTGTTGTTCTTGTCCAGCTTGATTTGCATCTGGTTCTGGTTGTCCAGCTCCTTGCTGTGCATACATCTGTTGAGAAACTTCACTCCAAATTTTAGTTAAACTATCAGTTGCAGCTTTTATTGCTTCTGTATCATTAGTTTTTAAAGCATCTTCAACCTTTGTAATTTCAGCTTCAAGCTTACTTTTTGTATCTTCTGGAAGTTTATCTTTAAGTTCAGTAATCTGTTTTTTAGTTTGAAATACTAAACTATCTGCACTATTTTTAACTTCTACTTGTTCTTTTTTCTTTTTATCCTCAGCAGCATGTTCTTTAGCAGCATTTTTCATTTTTTGAATCTCAGCATCATCTAATCCACTTGAAGAAGTAATTTTAATGCTTTGTTCTTTTCCAGTAGCTTTATCCTTAGCGGCAACGTGCATAATTCCATTTGCATCAATATCAAAAGATACTTCAATTTGAGGAATTCCCCGAGGTGCTGGTGGAATATCGGAAAGTTGAAATCTTCCAAGAGTTCTGTTATCCGCAGCCATAGGTCTTTCACCTTGAATAACGTGAATATCAACAGATGGTTGATTATCAGCAGCCGTTGAGAAGGTTTCGCTTTTCTTGGTTGGAATTGTTGTATTTGCATCTATTAATTTTGTCATAACTCCACCAAGAGTTTCAATACCAAGTGATAAAGGAGTAACATCTAGTAATAATACATCTTTAACATCACCAGCTAAAATTCCACCTTGAATGGCTGCACCTATTGCAACAACTTCATCTGGATTTACACCTTTGTGAGGTTCTCTTCCAAAAATTTCTTTAACTTTTTCTTGAACTTTTGGAATACGAGATGAACCGCCAACAAGAATTACTTCATCAATTTGCGAAGCCGATAAACCAGCATCTTTAATTGCAGCAAGACATGGTTGCACACTTCTTTGAATTAAATCATCAACTAGAGATTCAAATTTTGCTCTAGAAATATTTATGTTCAAATGTTTTGGGCCATCTGCTGTAGCAGTAATAAATGGCAAATTAACGTCTGTTCCTGTAGATGATGATAGTTCTATTTTAGCTTTTTCGGCTGCTTCTTTTAATCTTTGCAACGCCATTGGATCATTTCTTAAATCAATACCTTCTTGTAATTTAAACTCATCAGCAAGAAAATCAATTATTTTTTGATCAAAGTCATCGCCACCAAGATGTGTATCACCATTAGTTGACTTAACTTCAAAAACTCCTTCTCCAAGTTGAAGAATTGAAATATCAAAAGTACCACCACCAAGGTCATAAACAGCAACTATTTCTTCTTTATCTTTTTTGTCTAAACCATAAGCAAGTGCGGCGGCAGTTGGTTCGTTCACAATTCTTTTAACTGTTAACCCAGCAATTTCACCAGCATCTTTTGTAGCTTGACGTTGTGAATCGTTAAAGTACGCTGGAACAGTAATAACAGCTTCTGTAACTTCTTGTCCAAGATATTCTTCAGCAGTTTTTTTCATTTTTTGTAAAATCATAGCTGAAATTTCTTGTGGGGAATAAAGTCTATCACCAACTTTAACACGCGCAGTTTTATTATCACCTTCAACAACTTTATATGGAACTTCACCAATTTCAGTTGCAACTTCACCAATTTGGCGTCCCATAAATCGTTTTATTGACGATACTGTATTAGTTGGATTTATAACCGCTTGTCTTTTGGCAGGTTGTCCAACCAGTCTTTCACCACTTTTGGTAAATCCAACAATAGAGGGTGTAGTTCTTCCACCTTCTGAGTTAGGAATTACAACAGGATCGTTTCCTTCCATAACAGATACACATGAGTTTGTTGTACCTAAGTCAATACCAATAATTTTTCCCATAACTTTCTCCTTTAGTTAAGTGGCAATTAACGCCACCAATAATTTGTTTATTTTACTTCAATTACTTTTTCTACTGGTGCTTTTTCTTCAATTTTACTAAGTGTAATTGAAAGAACACCATCTTCAAATTTTGCTTTTACTTTATCAGAATCTATATTTTCTTGCAATGTAAAACTTCTTTTAAATGAACCATAATTTCTTTCTGATAATAAATATTTTATTTCATTGGCTTCTGATTCATTTTTCTTTTCACCTTCAATAGTTAAAATGTTATCTTGCAATGTTATTTTTAAATTTTCTTTTTTTACGCCTGGAATTTCAGCATTAATAATAAGCTGGTTCTCTTTTTCGCTAATGTTAATTTTTGGTGAAAATGCGTTTTCATTAAAAGAAGATTTCATTGTTGCTAAATCATCAAAATATTTTTGAATTAAATTATGCTTGTTATCAAATTCTCTCATTGGTTTTAATCTAACTAATGTCATTTTATTTCCTCCTAAACTAAATTTGTTTGGTGCTTATATTACAAAGCACGTGCCATTTAGTTTTAATTTGATAACGTGTTATATTTTAAGAAGTTACAGTTTTTTGGTATGATTTGACTATTTTTCATTCTTGTCATTTTATCTGCCATAAAAGCCGATGACTGCAATAATGTCACTATTACTGTCATATACGCAATTTATTTTTGGAGATTCATTATGTCTAAATCAAACTTCACAATTGAAGAAATGGATATAAAATTAAAAACTAATTTTATTGGAACTAACTTTATTTTTTATGATGAAATTGGTTCAACCAATGAGGAATTATTAAACGATAAATCAATAACTCAGCATGGTACAGTTCTTTTTGCCGATAACCAAGTAAAAGGCAGAGGTCGTTTAAATCGTGAATGGATATCATATAAAGATAATTCAATTACATTTTCAATTTTGCTAACCGAAAATCTTAATTCAAAAACAATTAATTTGATAAATCTTGCTGCGGCTATCTCTGTTGCTCAATCAATTGAAAATCTTTTTCAACTTGATCTTCGATTAAAATGGCCAAATGATGTTTTAATTGCAACAAGAAAAGTATGTGGAATTCTAGTTGAATCAATTTCAAAGGGTGATAAATTAGAGCGAGTTGTTATTGGAATTGGTGTTAATGTAAATCAACCAATGTTTGAAGGGCATTACAATGTTCCACCAACTTCTATTAGAAAAGAACACGGAAAAGTTGTAAGTAGAGAAAGATTACTTGCCGAAATACTAAATGAGTTTGAAAAAAATCTTAAAAAAGTTAATAAATCTCCAAATGATATTTTGAGCAATTGGAAATCAAAATGTAAAATGATTGGCGAAAAAATTAAAGTTCAAGATGGTGAAAAGGAATTTTTTGGAATTTTTGAAGATATTGATGAAAATGGATTTTTACTTCTAAAAGACTTAAAAGGGACAAAAAAAATATTCAGTGGTGATGTTTCACCTAGATAAATCAGAAAGACTATTATGAAAGTATATTTTGATAATGCTTCTACAACACAAATAGATTCCCGAGTTTTGGAAGCTATGCTTCCATTTTTGAAAGAAAATTATGGGAATGCCTCTTCTATTCATTCATTTGGAAGAAAAGCACGAGTTGCAATTGAAAGTTCACGCGAATTAATTGCCGATTTTATTGGTGCAATTCCAAGCGAAATATATTTTACAAGTGGAGGAACTGAAGCAATTAATTTTATAATTAATGGAATAGCTAAAACAAATTTTTTAGAAACCGGCAAGAATGAGTTAATTACTTCACCAATTGAACACAAAGCTGTTTTAGATACTCACAAAAATCTTGAGCTATCTGGATTTAAACCTAAATATGTAAAAATCAATAATGATGGTCACTTTAATCGTGATTCACTCCAAAATATTTTATCAGATAAAACATCATTGGTTTCACTAATGCACACAAATAATGAGATTGGAACTGTTAATGATGTTACACATATTTCTTCAAATCTTGGTGAAAATCAATTTCTATTTTGTGATTGTGTTCAAGCCTTTGGAAAAAGTATAATTGATGTTAATAAACTGAAAGTCCATGCACTTTCTGCATCTGCTCACAAAATATATGGACCAAAAGGAATTGGATTTGCATTTATAAAAAGTGGCACTCCCCTTTCTCCTCTTATTTTTGGTGGAAGTCAAGAACGAAGTAGAAGAGGTGGAACTGAAAATGTTGCTTCTATTGTTGGATTTGCCGAAGCAGTTAAAATTGCAATAATTGAAATGGAAATTAATTATAAAAGGGTTTTCGAATTGAATTCTAATTTCCAAAAAGGAATTAAACAAGTTTTTGGAGATAAAATTTCAATAAATACTGCTGAAAATAGTACACCATATATTTTAAGTATCACGTTTAAAAATGAATATTTCCATAATGATATTGATACGTTTTTAATGGCATTGGATATTAACGGAGTAGCTGCTTCGCAAGGTTCAGCTTGTACATCTGGAACAATTAAACCTTCGCATGTAATTTTAGGAATTGGGAAAAGTGTTGAAGATGCAAACGGAACAATCCGATTTTCGTTTAATCCTAAAAATAAGATTGAAGAAGTTGATTATGTTTTGGGAGTTTTGGAAAAACTTGGAAAGCATAATTTGAAATAGTATTTTCATTTATTGTAAGTATTATTTCCCCCCTACATCAAAAATCAAAAATATTATCTTCATTTTGTTCTTGTATAGCACTTTTCACAAGAAAAAGAGTATCAATAGGGCTTCATATTTACATCAAATTTTTATTATTAGAATATATAATCTACCAGCCGTATAAGCATATCATCAACTCCAAAAAATTCAAATTAAACTATATTCTCTTTGATAATTTTTACATCTAATCATATCTTTTAATATATTTGCACGTTTGCGTATTGTTTATAATCATAAAATAATGGTTTATAAAACATCTATTTCTTACTTTGATGTAATAAGCAAATAAAGTATTTGGTCATCAAAAAATATATAGTGTAAAACTTGCAGGATGATGGCTAGTGTCATTTATTATCCTTTGCAAAAAGTTTATTTAAGCGATAACAAAGTTCTAAAAATATATTAATATTTTTATTATACACAAGGAATCACTAAATCTAATTATTTATCACTTTATTTTGAGAGGAATTAATGACAAATCATGACCGGTATGAAGTCAATTTTTTTAAGCCTTTGTCAAAACATGCTAAAGGAAATACGAAATTAATTTCTATTTTAGCAATAGTTTGGGCTGTAGCTGTCTTTGGATTTCATATTTTACTTATTTTAGTTACTACCCCCACCGCAGAACAAACATTAAATGATTTTAATTCTGTTTGGCCTCAAGTTGTTGAAGATTCTTCTGCAACAACGGAAATGCAACAAGTATTTTCAAGATCACTTCTTATGGTTTTAGGTAAAAATATTGTTGTATCTGAAAATCACAAATCAGTCTTAAAAGAATCACTTAGCTGGTCTGTTTATAATATGCAACCAGATTCTGTTAAAGCACAATATCTATTAAAACCAAATGGAGAAATAATTCAAGATGCTGCTACATATATTGGTTTAAGTTCAAATGGTTTTGATAAAATAATGAAAGATCTTTTACCTACATCTATAGTTAAAGTTAATAACACCTCCCTAAGCTCTTCAACAAAAGAGCAGTTACCAGAAATTATGGAACTATACTTAATTCACAATCAAAGTTTCTTAACTGACTTTAAGTTTCTAGGCTTCCCATTCCACTATTGGTACACAGCACAATTCTTATTAATACTATTCGTAGTATTATGTTTAATCTATGCAGTTGCAATGGATAGAATGAATAAAAAACATGATTTTATAGAAGAAACTTAAAACTAAAATTATTATACGGAGGCATTGTGAATAAGCTATTTAAAACTTTATATACATTACTATTTATACTATTATTTTCGGGCAGTCTTTTTGCTCAATCAGCAACTAAGCTTGAAGGAGAATTTAAGCTTGGTCCAGCAATAATTTTAATAGTATTATTAATTACATTTATTTTAGTAGGTGTTTTTAATCGTGCAAAGGATACAAAAACCTATTGGGCTGCTGGAAGAAAAATATCTCCAATTGGTGCAGGAATGGCAATTGCTTCCAACTGGATGAGTGCTGCATCTTTTCTAGGAATGGCTGCTATTATGTATGGTTCTGGTTATCATGGTTTGTCTTATGTTGTTGGGTGGACAGGCGGATATGTACTTCTCTTAATATTAATGGCTGGACAGATACGACGTTATGGAAAATATACTGCTGCTGATTTTATTGGGGATAGATATTATTCTCAAGGATTAAGAGGTGTTGGTGCTGGTTTAGCAATTTTTATTTCATTCTCTTATTGCGTTGGTCAGTTTGCTGGCATTGGATTAATGTTTAAATGGATTTTAGGAATTGATTATACCTGGGCAGTTTTAATTGGTGCATCTGTTGTTCTTGCTTATACACTCATTTCAGGAATGTTAGGTGTAACAAAAAACATGCAGATTCAATATGTTATTATAATAATTTCATTTGTTATTCCACTATTTATTTTAAGCTATAAATTTGGATATTTTGCATGGTTACCTCAAATTGGTTATGGTGAGGTAATAAGTGATATTATAAGTGGAATTGCTCCAGGAAAAGGAGTTACTTCCATGGGACACGATTTTGCCATACTCCCCTCTCCTGAATTCGCCATGCCATGGGATCCGGCAACAGGACAAACAGCTTTTCAATGGTTAGCGATTTGCTTCTCCTTAATGATTGGAACGGCTGGTTTACCTCATGTTATTCAAAGATTTTACGTGGTTCCTAGAGCAAAAGATGCAAGATGGTCAGTTGTTTGGGGACTATTTTTTATATGTATTCTATATTGGAGTGCCCCAATTTATTCAGCATTTGGAAAAATATTATCATCCAACCCTGAAGTTGGTAAATTGGCTCAAGATGCTATTGTTGTATACACTACACAGTTAGGGGATTTATATCCACTAGTAGTTGGTTTCTTAGCTGCCGGTGCTGTTTCTGCAGCTTTCTCAACTGTATCTGGATTACTTGTTGCTGGTGCTTCTGCTTTCTCACATGATTTATATTATAATATAATTAATCCTAAGGCTACTGAAAAAACACAAATGTTGATGGCAAGATTAGGTACAATTTTGATGGCTGCTGGAGTTGCAATTATTGCATTAATGAATTTAGGTCTTATTGCTCAATTAGTTGCTGTGGCTTTCTCACTTGCGGGATGCACAATTTTTCCACTATTCCTATTAGGAATATGGTGGAGTGGGTCTAACAGAGCTGGTGCTTGGGCAGGAGTTATTGCTGGTTCTTCAGTTGCATTGGTTGCTTTAATATATTTTATTGGTGGTAAATTCGGAGCTTCACTTCCTTATCAAGAATTTATTAATTATTACTTAAATGCCTGGTATTTTGCATGGTTAGGTGCTCCACTTGCAATAATCTCAAATATTGTTGCTTCAAAGATTTCTAAAAATAAAACTCCACTTGAGATTAAAAAATTCTTAGCGGAAAAAGTTCATAATTATGATATGACATAACAAAATAAAATAAAATAAAACCCCGATATTTTCGGGGTTTTATTTTCAATTTTATAGATTTGTCATTTTTTTATAAAATATATCGTAGTATCATTAATTTTGATTTCGTATTATTTAATTGTCTAATACAAATAATAATTAGTTCAAAATGAGAAATAAGATTATAAATAAAGAATTTGCATTTAAAATAATTCTTCCCACATTATTAGTCTTTTCCATATTTACCGCATTAATATTTGCTGTTATAATCCCATCAATAAAAAATTATATGATTGATGGGAAGCGTGAGATGATAAAAGAATTAACAAATTCAGCATGGAGTGTTCTTGATGAATTTGAAAATGAAGTATCTGATAGTATTCTTACACTTGGTTCTGCTCAAAAACAAGCTGTTCAACGAATTGAAAATATGCGCTACGGTGATGAAAGAAAGGATTACTTCTGGATTACTGATTTACATCCTAATATGATTATGCACCCATATAGAAAGGATTTGAACAATACAGATCTTTCGGATTATAAAGACCCATCTGGGAAAAGATTATTTGTCGAATTTGTAAATGCTGTTAAAGCAAATGGCGAAGATTATGTTGATTACATGTGGCAATGGAAAGATGACTCGACAAAAATTGTTCCGAAATTATCTTTTGTTAAAAAATTTGATAAGTGGGGTTGGGTTGTTGGCACTGGTATTTATATTGAAGATGTAAATGAAGAAATTTCCGCTCTAACAAATCATTTATTTTATATTTCATTTGGTATTCTATGCCTTTTAGGGTTTATCCTTTCTTTTATAAGCAAACAAAGCCTATCATTTGAAAGAAAACGTCTCGAAGCAGAAAATTCATTAATTGAATCAGAAGCCAAGTATAGAGCCCTTGTAGAAGCTTCAACAGATGGTTTGATAATGATGCTTGATAGAAGCATAATTTATTCCAACCAAGCAATGTTAAAAATGCTAGGTTATGATGAAAAGAATATTTCTGTACTAGAATTAAATAATATTTTAGTAAACAACAATACTGAACTGACTTCTGGTTCGCAATATTTCAAAGATATTGTCTCAGGCATGACACCTTTGGAACAATATACAGCTCAATTAAAGAGAGAAAATGGAACTATTATTGATGTTATTTTTTATTCCTCTAATATTGCTTTAGGCGATAAAGTGGGATATACGATTATTGTTAAGGATGTTAGCACACATAAAAAAGTTGAAGAAGAATTAGACTTAAATAAGGAAAAATTCTTAACTCTAACTAATAGTATAAATATTGGTGTATTCCGGTCAACATGGGCTTCTAACGGGAAAATAATTGAAGTGAATAAAACAGCTGCTAATATTTTAGGCTACATCAACAATGAAGAAGTCTATTCCATAAAGTTATTGGACTTATTTCACAACAGATTTGAAAGAAACGACTTCACAAAATTTTTACTTGAAACAGGTGTCGTAACTGATTCAATAATAAGAATAAAGACGAAAGATGGCTCAACGGCAATTGTTTCTATTTCTGCTGTGTTAGTAATGGATTCAAAAAACGAACCTAAATACTTTGATGGAACTATTGAAGATATTACAAATAAAATTAAACTTGCTGAAGAGAGAGAAAACTTAATTGTTGAACTTCAAACTTCACTTCGTTTTTTAAACCAACCAATTGGGCACTTCTTAAAACATTTTGTTACATGTAATATGAATTTGTCAATTAATAGAGTCGCAAAGTTAATGACCAAGGAAAAGTATAGTGCAGCTTTGATTAAGGCAGATTCAAATGAATTTATAGGTATTATTACTGACCATGATATTAGAAGAAGAGTTGTCGCCGAAAATTTAAGTTTAGAAAGACCAATATTTGAGGTAATGAGTTCACCAATAATTACCATCTCTTCTACTTCCTTAGTTTTTGAAGCTTTTGTTATGATGAATGAAAACTCTACTCGTCACTTAGCGGTTAAGAATCAATACAATGAAATTGTTGGAATAATTAGTAGCGAAGAGCTTGTGACCGTGCAACGAAATTCCACAAGTTATTTACTAAGAGAAATTGAAAGATCTGAATCTGTTGATGAACTTATTTTAGCTCATGATAAACTGCCTAGACTTGTAAAAGTGTTAATTGATAGTGGTGCAAGAAGCCAAATTGTTACGCACATAATTACATCAATATTTGAAGCAATTACTAATAAGTTAATTTCTTTTGCAATTGATGAGCTAGGAAAACCTCCAGTTGAATTTACCTTTATTGCTCTAGGAAGTGTTGGACGAGAGGAACAAACCCTAAACTCAGATCAGGATAATGCAATTATTTATGAAGATGTACCAATTGAATTAGAGGAATCTGTGCATAAATATTTTCACCAATTTGGAATAAAAATTTGTGATTGGCTAAACGACTGTGGGTATGTTTTCTGTCCAGGGGAAGCAATGGCTAAAAATCCCAAATGGTGTCAACCAATCTCAAAATGGAAAAAATATTTCCATACTTGGATTACAAACTCAGATCAACAAGATTTAATTAACTTAAGCATATTTTTTGATTTTAGATCTATTTATGGTAGTACAAAACTAACGGATGAACTTCAAAAATATTTGTTCAATACTGCCTATGGACAATCGGGATTTTTTCAGCATCTTGTTAAAAATAGCTTAGTTCATAAACCGCCAGTTGGTTTGCTTGGCAATATTATACTTGAATCAAAAGGTGAACATTCTGAGACTTTTGATATTAAATTGGCAATTATGCCTATATGTGATTTTGCAAGAATATATGCACTAAAAAATTATGTTAATAATCCGAATAGTATTGAAAGACTAAATGGTTTATTGAATAAAGGTATTATAAATAAAACTACTTTCGAAGAATTAAAAGAGTCATATAATTACTTAATGCAGTTAAGGCTTAAACATCAAGTAAAACAAATAATGGATAATGTTTCAGCGGATAACTATGTTAATCCAAATAACCTAACACAAATTGAGCAAAAAACGCTTAAAAATATTTTCACTCAAATTTTAAGCATTCAAAAGAAATTAAATTACGATTTTAGTGGTGAAGCTATATAACCATATTTTGGAATATTTTTGAGGAAGAATGCTTATCATGAAATAATCATATCTAAATTTAAGTTTTTGTTCAATTCAGATAAACTATCACTAAAATATTTTTCGAAAATAATTGCGGCGTTGTCTGCATCAATTTCACGACATTCACTTATTATTGGACCTTGGTAATTTATATTAATTAATTCCTCAGCCAATTCCCTCCATGGAACTGTCCCCTTTCCAATTGCCAGATGCTCATCATTTTTCCCATTATTGTCATGATAGTGAACACAGCATAGTTCATCTTTAAAATTATTAATGTATTCTAAAACTCCTTCACCCATGTTTGCATGTCCAGTATCAAGACAGAATTTTAAATATTTTGAATTTATATTCAAAAAAATATATTTAAAATCTTCAATATTATCACCCAACAAATAATAATCGGACCCAGTTGGAATAGGAACAACATTTTCTAAAGCAATTATTATGTCATTTTTTTCACAAACCTTAATAATTTCTCTCATACTTTTTATAAATCTTTTCAACGCTTTATTTCGCATCCAGGGTTCAACAGGAAACCAGTAGAAGCTGCCTACATGAAGAGTTACATGTGTTGCTAGTAACTTTGAGGCTATTTGAATACATTTGATTAAATGACTAATATTAGATTTTTTAAGATATGGTAACATCTCAGAAACATTAATATAATATGGAATATGAAAACTAAGTTTAACGTTATATAATTTTGAAAGATTACATAACTTACTAATTTTATCATCATTGAATTTTTCTATTGATAATTCTTTTGATGACAAATTTATTTCAATATGATGTATACCAATTGATGAAGCATACTCAAATTGATGTTCAAGTTGCTTACTAAATACATTAAAACCATATTTTCTTTTAAATTTATTAACCATTATTAACTAAGCTAGTAGATAAGTGAAAATCTAATAAATGCTACAACGCAAATGTTACTTTTTTCAATAAACTAAAATATTTTTTACTAAGCTAATGATTTGTTAAGCAAAGCTAAAGAAAATTCTAATGAGATACATAAAATGAACAACGCTTGTGATTAATTAATGAGAAAAAATATAACTCACCCATTGTTACAATAAGTGAAAATTTTTAACAGAAAGAGAAGCAAAAACCTTCCATTTTAATAATTTATTATTCATTGTTTATTTCTATGGTAGTTTATATATTGCTTTATATTACATTTATTATCTAGGAAACATACACATGTTCAAAAATGCGATAGTAAGAACACCAGGTAAGAGTATGATTAGTGGATTAACCACATCTAATTTAGGACTTCCAGATTATGAAAAGGCACTTTTACAGCACTCAATTTATATATAAGTATTAAAAGAATGTGGTTTGGAAGTTACAGTATTAGAGCCTGATGAAAATTTTCCAGATTCTACTTTTGTTGAGGATGTTGCATTACTTACAAAAGAGTGTGCAATTATTACTAATCCAGGTGCACCTTCCAGAAAAGGCGAAATTGTTGAAATGAAAAATGTTCTGCAAAATTTTTACACAAATATTGAAGAAGTAAAATCTCCCGGAACTTTAGAAGCTGGCGATGTAATGATGGTTGGCTCTCATTTTTATATTGGATTATCCAAAAGGACAAATTCCAATGGTGCCAAGCAAGTAATTCAATTTTTAGAAAAATATGAAATGAGTGGTTCTGTTGTGGAATTAGAAAAAGTGCTTCACTTAAAAACTGGAGTGGCATATTTAGAAAATAATAATTTAGTAGCATGTGGCGAATTTGTATCAAAAAGAGAATTTCAAAAATTCAATATTATAGAAATTGACGAAAGTGAAAGTTATGCTGCTAATTGTATATGGGTAAATGACAACGTATTAATTCCAAAAGGCTTTCCACTAACATCCAGAATAATTAAAAAAGCTGGATACATTGTTAAGGAACTTGATGTTTCAGAATTTCAAAAATTAGATGGAGGGCTTAGTTGTCTTTCTTTACGATTTTAATAAAAATTAAAATGTACACAATTTTACTAATAAATTGTTTATTAGAGTCTATCTATAAATCATAATTAATATCATTCTGTGCTTCAGAGCTAAGTTAGAATCTTATAATTTTACTGTAAAAAAACTCTTTTCATCCAAAACAACATTTACTGATTTTAAGTCAGACTCTAATAATAAATATTTAAAGATTTATTGAAGTCCGATGATAAACATCCATGTGAATTTTTTTTATTTTTTCATCAGCAATATATTCATCAAATGTCATTTTTTTATCAATAATTCCAGTTGGAATAATTTCGATAATTCGATTTGCAATTGTTTGAATAAACTGATGATCATGCGAACTAAATATTATTGTTCCCGGAAAATCAATTAGACTATTATTAAGCGCCGAAATAGCTTCCATGTCAAGATGATATGTTGGTCCATCTAAAAGAAGAACATTTGGATTTGCTAACATCATTTTTGCAAGCAAACAGCGAACACGCTCACCACCGGAAAGCACGCTTGCTTTCTTTAATGATTCTGGACCACTAAAAAGCATTCTTCCAAGAAATCCTCTTATATATGCCTCTTCTTTTTCAACAGAATACTGACGAAGCCAATCAATTAGATTCAAATCAACATCAAAAAATTCAGCATTGTCCTTTGGGAAGTACGCATACTTAATTGTAGCGCCCCATGTAAAACTTCCTTTATCGGCTTTTTCATTATGCGTAATAATATCAAATAATGTAGTTTTTACTAAATCATTTGGTCCAACTAAAGCAATCTTATCACCCTTTTCTACTTTAAATGATACATTATTTAGAAGAATTTCACCTTCTTTATATTTTGTAATATTATTTATATCAATAAGATTGTTGCCAGCTTCACGCTCAGATTTGAATGCAATATAAGGCATTTTACGCGATGATGGTTTAATATCCTCAAGAGTTAAATTTTCAAGTTGCTTTTTTCTTGAAGTTGCTTGTTTGGATTTAGAAGCATTAGCACTAAATCTAGCAATAAACTCTTGTAATTCCGCACGTTTTGATTCTATTTTTTTATTGGAGTCTTTCGCTTGTTTTGAAGCCAATTGACTGCTTTCTAACCAAAAATCGTAATTGCCAGTGTACATTTGAACATGTCCATAATCAATATCAGCAATATGAGTACAAACTTGATTAAGAAAATGTCTATCATGTGAAATAACAATCACAGTATTTTTAAACTTTTCCAGAAAATCTTCCAACCACCCTATTGAAATTATATCAAGATGGTTTGTAGGTTCATCCAAAAGTAAAATATCTGGATTTCCGAACAATGCTTGGGCCAAAAGCACTTTTACTTTATCATTACCCGACATATCTTTCATCAATTTTGAGTGATGTTCATCGTCAATCCCCAATCCACTTAAAAGTTCAGCTGCTTCAGATTCTGCTTCCCAACCATATAGCTCAGCAAATTCACCTTCTAATTCGGCAGTTCTCATGCCATCTTCATCACTAAATTCTGGTTTTGCATATAATGCATCACGTTCTTCCATTATTGCATATAGTTTCTCATGACCCATAATTACTGTTTTCAGAACTTCAAACTCATCATATTCAAATTGATTTTGTTGCAAAGTTGCAAGTCTTTCGCCTGGAGTTATTATAATATTTCCAGAAGTTGGCTCAATTTCTCCAGAAAGAATTTTAATAAAAGTTGATTTACCAGAACCATTTGCACCAATAATGCCATAACAGTTACCTGGAGCAAATTTAAGATTAACATCTTCAAATAAAGTTCGTTTTCCGTATCTTAGTGATATGTTGCTTGTACTAATCATTTATTCCATTATATTTTTTATTATTAAATAGTGAGGTTCTTATTAAATATTTGCAACGTTTAATATCCATTCTAACAAGACATAACTTAATCCACAAAAATATTACAAAGAATATTTTGTGCAACTAATAAGTCTAACTGTGAAAAATATGGAGGGAAAACAAGATTATTTATGCAAATTTGTATTTATTCAAAAACTCCAATGCAAAAATACTAAATAATTTGATTGGTACCAATTTAGTTGATTGAGTTTTATTAATTTCAGTTCAATAATCAGTAATTTCTATACCAAAATTTTTATTGCTTGAGTATTATAAAACCACCTATATTTTTAAAATATAGGTGGTTTACTGTTATATGATAACTCTATTAAAAGTTTAGGTCATATGACCTAAACTTTAATTAACAATAATTATTTGATATTTTCCTAAAGTGGAAGCCATAAATTGCAAATAAAATTGCAAGTGAAAACAACTTTGGTTTGCGAAATAATGTCCAGAAAAAGAGTTTCCAATAGTAAACTCTTTCCTTTCCTATTATTCCTAATTTTAATATGGATTTGAACAATGCAGCTATGTAATTAGGATTAAGATGAAATACTTTCTTTTGTGTAGGTTCAAATTCTTTTAAAAATTGCATTACTCGTTCATAAAAGTATTTTGGGTCATAAATAGTAATTAAAACTTTTTTATATCCATCAATAAGGGTTTCCAATTTCATTTGTGGAATAAAGTTAATTGAAAAATCAGTATTATTACCCGTAAAATCTTTTAATAATCTACCTTCATTTTGTAACCTTTTATATAATTTTGTTTCCTTTGGTGCATTTAGTAACCCGACCATTGCAGTTATAATTCCGCTTTCCTGAATGAAGTTTGAAAGCATTTCAAATATTGCTGGAGTATCGTTATCAAAACCAACTATAAATCCGCCTTGAACTTCTAAACCAAAGCTTTGAATTTTTTTAATGCTGGAAATTAGATTGCGTTTAATATTCTGAGTTTTGTTGCATTCTGATAAACTCGCCTCATTTGGAGATTCTATTCCAATAAAAACTGTTTCAAATCCAGCTTCAACCATTTGGTTCATTAATTCTTCATCATCAGCAAGATTTATTGATGCTTCTGTATTATAGTAAAATGGATTTTTCTTCAACGCATTCCATTCAATAATTGCGGGAAGAATTTCCTTTTTTAGCTTTCCCCTATTCCCAATAAAATTGTCATCAACAAAAAACACTGGTCCTCGCCAACCAATTGAATATAAAACTTCTAATTCTGCAATTATATTTTCTGTTGTTTTAGTTCTCGGATATCTTCCGTAAAGGACAGTAATATCGCAGAAATCGCAATCGTAAGGACAACCACGTGAATACTGAATATTCATGGAAGCATAATCTTTTAAATTCACTAATTCCCAAAGTGGTAATGGAGTGGTGGTAATATCTGCCCATTCTTTAGATGTATATTTATGAACAGCTTTTCCTTCTTGCAAATCTTCTAAAAAGCGCGGAAGTGTAACTTCTGCTTCATTTAAAACTAAATAATCAACTATATCATAATATTCCGAACTACTTGTAAATAGCGGTCCTCCTGCTACAATTTTAGCATTTAACTTTTTACATTTTTGGATTACAAGATTTGCTGATTCACTTTGAATTGACATAGCACTTATAAAAACATAATCTGCCCAAATAATGTCTTTCTCCTTAATATCAGTAGTATTCATATCAATTAGCTTTTTTTCCCAACTATTAGGTAGCATGGAAGCTACTGTTAAAAGTCCAAGTGGAGGAAAACTTGCTTTTTTTGATATAAATTTTAAAGCATGTCTAAAACTCCAAAATGTATCCGGGTAACTAGGATAAACCAATAATATATTCAAGTACTACCTCCAAATTAAACAAAGGAGCAAACCGAGAAAACTTGTTGTTAGAATATAACTTTTCTAGTATAAAGAGTTTATTGCAAAAAAGCAACTAAATGATGTGCTTAGGTAAATATTTATTTATGAAATGATTTATGAGCCTGGTCTAAAAAGGTATTTCCCGTCATTGCTAGGAACGGAGATTGTATGTTTAAAAATAAAAAAGGTATCCATGCTGCAAAATTGTCTTAAACAATTTATGATTATTTTTAAGTAATAAAATATCACTAACAGTCAAGGATACCGAGATGAAAAATAATCAATTAGACTTTACTGGTCAAACACTTTACATCGGAATAGATGTACATAAAAAAAGCTGGCAAGT
>Ga0180007_10002717_pt1 | contig 20618 bp, 16 predicted proteins | sample MM_PC_MetaG_FD_121122 | JGI IMG/M metagenome (GOLD analysis project Ga0180007, IMG submission 121122) | Groundwater microbial communities from the Aspo Hard Rock Laboratory (HRL) deep subsurface site, Sweden - MM_PC_MetaG | ecosystem: Environmental > Aquatic > Deep subsurface > Groundwater... | reverse complement strand
CGCATTATCCGCTTCTAAAAGATTTAATAAAGATAAAAATGGGCAAGAAAGTAAATCTCGTTGATCCAGCTGAAGAAACAATTCTAAATGTGAAACAATTCATTGAAAAAAATCCTAATATAGAAAAATCTTTAGCTAAAAATAATAATCATGAATTTTATTTTTCTGACATTTCCTTAAACCTTAAACAAATTGCAGACAAATGGCTTGGCCAGAGTATTGAGCTAAAATTAGTTAATTTGGGATAGCTGATAATAAAAAAAGAGAGCACAATTTTTTAAAACTGTGCTCTTATTTAATGTAAAAAATTTTTCAGAAACTCTCCCTTGCCAATTTTAACTATTAATCACTGTTAATAGATACAAGTTGCTTCTCGATTTCGCTATTCACATCTTGCTCAACGGCCAGCCTAGCTTGACGTATTGCATTTTTAATTGCAGCCGAAGAAGACCTCCCGTGGCAAACTATCACCACACCATCAACTCCTAAAAGAGGGGCGCCGCCATACTCTCGATAGTCGAATCGACGTATAACGTAACGCGCTGCTGGTGATATTAGTAAAGCCGCAAGTGCCCAAGAAGGTACAAAAGCTAGAAGCAAAAAAGACGGGTTAAAAAGGAGTAGTAGAAGAGGTGGAAAAATAAGCTGTATTGTGCCAAAAATGGCTGCGATTTTTTCCCATGTCGGCATATTACCAAAAATCCTTTTGATAGCGGAAAAAATGCCTTCACCAAATTTTAGCATAACATTACCGACAAAACCATCGCAAACAACAACATCAGCTATTCCCCTTGGTATGTCTTTACCTTCAACATTACCGATAAAACCAGGAATCTTCCCCAAAAGATCGTATGCTGCCCGTGCAGTATTATTGCCCTTGCCTTCTTCTTTACCTATATTAAGAAGTCCGAGACGTGGGAGTGCTATCTTGAGAACTTTACGAGCATAAGCCAAGCCCATGTTCGCAAATTGAAAGAGGTGCCGTGGCTTACAGTCAACATTTGCTCCGAGATCAAGTACTACACAAATGCCGTTTTGTGTTGGGATTACGCCGCTGATAGCTGGTCGAATAAGACCAGGAAAGCATCCTAATTGTCTAATGGCGTTAAAAACAACGACCCCGGTATTACCTGCGCTGACAAAGGCATCGGCTTCTTTTTCTTTTAGCAACCCTATGCCCCGTGCAATTGATGAATTGGGCTTTCTATTATGTGCCATACCGGGTTTATCTTCCATTAAAACAATTTCTGAAGCGTCTATGATAGATAAACGACTCAAGTACTTTTTATGTTTGGCGCGATACTCGTGGCTGTTTAATATAGCTACTATTTCTGATTGTTTTCCTACCAAAATAACAACAAAATCATTAAATGGTAACCTGGCTAAGGCGTCAAATACGCCTCCAATAATAACTTCGGGTCCTCTATCGCCGCCCATTGCATCAACAGCTATCCTATAGATATTTGACACGTTTTCCTCCTTTGACAATGTTCTCTTTTAACAATTTTCCTCCTTGGAACGTATATTTTTACGTTCCTTGGGACGTATTACGTCCCGATGGCACGTAATACGTGCCTTTTTAAAGAACCATGATTTTTATTTTATATTTATTATCATACTACTTTAGCTAATAAAATCAATCCCCCATCAGAAATTGACGGGGGATTGTGGAGCCCCACGGCTTAACATACTTAGCGATACTTCCCAAACGGTGTTCCGTGGGGGCGGAACCCCGCACCGAACGTTTCCGGTATTCAAGCATTTATCCACCGGCTTACACCAATGGCGTTCTGGTGCGTGGGTTAAAATCTATCTATGGCTATGTTATCTGCCAGTCGTCGCTTTCACACCGCCTCTAAACGTTTCGTCGTAAGCCATAAACCATTTTGATAAACTGAGTGTACTATCAGAAAAGTCGTATATCCTTACATTTGGGCCTCCTTTGGTTAAGGGTGAAACAATAATTTCTGAATCACCATTGCCGTCTAAATCAGCCACTTTGACCGAGATTTTACCCCTGAATTTATCGTCATAAATCATCTTCCACGTCAGCAATTCAAATTGAGAATTAGCCGGATTATATTCGTATAACCTCACATTTGGGCCGCCCATGGCATTTGGCGAAGTAACAATTTCATAATTACTGTCTTTATCCACATCGCTTACTGCCACGTTCACACCACCGCGGAAATCTTCCTTGTATGCCATGAACCAGTCAAGTAAGTTAAACTGTCCGGTGGTTGTGCTGTATTGGAATACTCTTACATTCGGTCCGCCTCTACCGGCTGGCGTGGTAATAATCTCTGCCTGGCTGTCATTATTAATATCAGCAAGCTTAATATTCACGCCGCCTTTATAAGTTTCTTTATAAGCCCAGAACCAGTCAAGCAGGCTAAACTGCTTTGTTGTGGTATTGTATTGGAAAACCCTTACGTTAGGACCACCGTAGCTAGCTGGTGCTGTCACTATTTCGTTTAGATCATCGTTATTCACATCAGCCACTGCAATATTTACGCCCCTTTTATAACTTTCTTGATAAGCCATAAACCAGTCAAGCAGTTCCATTTTCTTTGTGGTAGAATTGTATTTGTATACTCTCACATTTGGACCACCCTTTTCTGCTGGTGCTAAAATTATTTCCGCGGTATTATCCCCGTCAATGTCTGAAGTTACTAAATTCAATTTCCCTCGGAAATTATCTTGATAGGCCATAAACCAGTCCAAAAGTTCAAAAGCTTCTGTTGTGGTGTTAAAATTGTAAACTCTGATGTTAGGACCGCCATTTGATTTAGGCTGGACAACTAAATCAGCAATACCATCACCGTTAATGTCAGCAGATGTTACTATAATACCGCTTCTAAACGTTGTTTGATAGGCAAAGAAATCATCAATGAATTGGCCGCGATGGTCAAAAACGCGAATCTGTGGTCCGAAACCTTGGCTTGGGTAAGTGATTATTTCTTTATATCCGTCCCCGTTTATATCAGCCGTTATAACATTAAATTCGCCTCTTAAATTTTTATTATAGGCAAAAAATGTTGCAAGCAAATTACCATCTTTATCAAAAACTCTAACATGTGGTCCGCCATAGACTGCGGTGGTAACCAGCTCTAATTCCAATCCCGTGGCCCCATCACTATCCTCATCGCCAGAACTAGCGACTCGATAAGTCACTGTTCTGGTTACCGTAGTCGCGCTAGCTGTACCTTTAATAGCATCCACTGTAATTATATTACTGCCTACTAGCAAACCAGTCGCAGTTTTGGAAAAAACACCAGTGGTGGCATTGACACTAATAGTGCCGACGCTCACATTATTCAATCTTATCGTCACTGTGGCTGTCGGGTCAGAAACAGTACCAGTCACTAATAACGAATTTGTGGTCACGGTAGAATTATTTACTGGATCAGTCACATTGAGGGTCGGCGCAGAAACACCAGCTGTCTGCGTTACCTTTCCCGTGGTAATGGCAAAATTGGTGAAATGCTTTACTGTGAAAGTAACCCACATATTACCATCTTCATCTTCCTCGTCGTCAACAACAACATTCTCAACATCTTGCCAAGAACCAGTGGATTCGTTGTAGTACATAGGTTGAATATCATCTGCTGTAATACCTAATGCATCTAGTTGTGCTTGAGTGAAAGGAATTTTAATAGAAACATCAGAATTAAATGAAGTAATCAATTGCCCAGAGTTATCTCCAGAAGCATAGCGTGCTTCCAGATCATAAGCTATACCGATTGGTTTGGCACTAGCCTGGGTTGGCACCTGCGCTTTTGGCGTGGCCGTCACTGTTACGCTTACTACAGTGGCAGATAGTGAGCTAGCTGGAATGTTAATTTCAGTGCCATCGTCCAATTTAATATTTTTTGCTGTGTTAGAGGTAAAAGTCGTAGAGATAGAAGCTGGCATGGAAATTGAGCTGGCGTTCAGAACAATATCTTGGGTTGCTGCGCCAGAATCGTCAACATCTACCAAGTATTCATTACTCTTATAATAAGCACTGGTTGTTTCATAGATTGCACCAACGTGCCAGACATCATTTTTAGTCACTGGCAAGGTGTAACTTCCATCATCAGTGGTGTATTCAGAATAACCACCTTTTTCTGACCAACCCCAGACAAAAGCCGCATTAGGCTGGTCATTTAATGTAACCGTACCAGAAATCTGACCATCTGCCACTTTAAATTGCATAGTTAAATCAGCGGGGTTTTCAGCGTCCACAATGACTTTAGTGGCCTCTGGATTAATATAACCCATATCAGGTGGCAGGGTAGCTGTGACGTAATATTCTCCAGCCGGAATCTTTATGGAAAATTTGCCATTTTTATCGGAAATCTTACCTTGATTCCAGCCCCACCAATAATCCATGTTATTACTTTTATGACTGCCAAACTTAGTATCAGCATTGACCCAAGCGTTGGCCATTGGATTGCCATCCGGGTCTAGTGCGGTACCGGAAATCGTGGAATCAGCTTTTTGTAAAGTTAAATCAAATATTTTTGTTTCCTCAGCCGCAATAGTAACCTTATTATTTTCCGGCGGTTGATTTAAATAGCCAGAAGCCCAGTCAACCCAAAAACCGATTTTCCAAGTACCAGCCGCGACTTTTAACTCGTAGGCGCCGTTAGTAATATCAGCCCACTGATAGCCGCCCGAACCATTGTCCGCAAAAACACTGCCCCAGACATCGGTGATAGCATTACCTTGGCTATCTTTCATAGTTCCTTGAATCCTGGCATCATTAGGTAAAACCTTTATGACCGCAGTATCAACAGTCTGGCCCGAACTAATGGTGACTGGCGTTTCCGAAGTCGCGCTGTAATCAGCGCCCCAGGGCAACCAAACACCAAGATTCCAGGTGCCAGCCGGTACTTCAATGGTGAAAGACCCAGCATCAACTGAGCCGCCCAAATTGTTATACCAGCTACTGCCGGTAGTTTGATTAGCATTACGAGCAAAAGCCCAGCCATACAAATCTGACAATACTGTGCCATCTGCTTTTTGAATAGTACCTTTAATCGTAGCGTCAGTAACGGCAAATTGAAAATCAATGTTATTTTTAGTTTCATTAGTGGATAAAACAACTTTTTGCGGATCTTGGGTAGCGACATAGTTTGTGCCTTCGCTGCTCCAAGCCGGATAAGCAGAAACCATCCAGGCACCGGAAGAAAGTAATAAATCATAATCACCATTTGCATCAGTCTGACCCCAGCCCCAGCCTGAACCCAAGGCTTTCCAGGCGTTCACATATTGCTCAGATAAAGCATTGCCATTGCTGTCTGTGACCTTTCCTTTAATATGTTCGTTTTTAATGGTAAATTTAAATGTACCCAAATCTAACGTCTCATTCTCTGCTAATGTGACTGTTGTTATATCAGGAGCCGCGTAACCAGTATTGCTGCTATAGATATTGACATTAAAAGTCCCGGCCGCTAATTTCATCTCAAAATATCCAGCTGAATTAACCTGGGCCCAGTTACCGCCATTTTCTTGCGACCAAACGCTTACACTCACATAATCATAAGTTGGCGGCACTGAACCATCAGGATATTGCAAATAGCCTTTTAAAGTGGCGGTAAAAGGCGTTACTGTAAAGTCAACTGTTTTGCTTTCTGAAATATCATTATCTTCTGTAAATTCAACAGTCGTTGGCGACTTATAATAGCCCCAGCTTGGCGAGCCACTGCTCCATTTTGGGTAAACGGAAACTTGCCAAGTGCCTTTACCTATCATCATTGAGTACAGCCCCTGGCTATCAGTTTCAGTCTGCGCCCAGCCAGAACCCATACGCTTCCAGGTATTCACATAGGCATCTGTTACTGGCGTGCCATCTGGTTTTTTAATAATACCAACAATAGCTTTTTTGGCATATGAAAGTGTAAGCGGACTAGTAATATAATCTGTATTAGTCACTCCCCTGGTCAATGAAATGTCAAAGGGATCAGGTCCAATAATTCCCTTGGTATCCCAAGGAGGTGTTATTTCCACCTTATATGTGCCGGTGGCTAAAGCGTCTACTTTAAAATAGCCATTGGAATCAGTTGATGCCCACTTGCTCCCTTGATAACTATAAGTAGAATCATGAACATTAACAGAAGCATAGGCCGCGGCTGTAGAATCCGGTTTTAAAATTTGCCCTCGCATGGCCGGCGCCTGGAGTTTAATAACTGAAGAACTATTTGTGCCGTCAAAATAAGATGTCTCGCCAGCCGTAAAAGTAAAGTTAATCGGATCGGGATTTGATTCAGCTGTATCGTTAGCCCAAACTTCAATAACATAGCTGCCCGTAGTAAAGAGGCTGGTCCTGAATATGCCCTCTGAATTAGTAGATTTCCATTGACTGACAGACCAATTAGCATTTCGTACAGTGACAGAAGCGCCGGAAACAGCCGTGACCCCGTCAGCTTTTGTCACTTTCCCAATAATATTCGGGCTGGCTAATCTAACTGCCCCTAAATCAGTAGTTTGTCCAGCTGTCACTGTGATAGTGGAGGGGGCTGGCGCTGGATAATTTTCATCATTTGAATATAATTCTAAAGTATAGGTTCCGGCTGGCGCATAAAGCCCGAAACTGCCATCAGTCGCCGACCAAGCTGAACGAGAAAATGACCAATTACTCGTCCTGACGGTAATGCTTATATTACTTACGGCTGTAACACCATCTGGCTGGGTAACTGTACCGATAATATTCGGTTCATTATATTTCAAAGTGCCGACATTAGTTGTTTGACCGGCTGTATGAGTAAAAGTAGTGGCATCAGGAGGCCAGTAAGTTGTGCTGCCACTTGTATAGGACGACCATACTTCTAAAGTGTAATCATCTGATTGATTGGAATATAAATTAAAATAGCCATCTGAAGTAGTATAAGCGTATTTAGAAACCGACCAGTTAGCATTGTGCATATATACATATATATTGGAAGTGGCTGTTGTCCCATCGGGTAAAGTTAAACGGCCAGTAATATTTGGATTCATCAAAGTAACCACGCCCAATCTTGTTGTTTCGCCAGTGGTTACATCAACCGTAAAAGGATCTGGATTAGGATAGGAGCTATTATAAGCATAAACTTCTAATACGTAACTACCAGTCGTTAAGTCCTCAAAGCTAAAGTAACCATTTGAGTTAGTGGAAACACCTTTACTGACACTCCAATTACTGTTATGAATATAAACCCAGGCATTTGATGCAGCTGTGACCCCATCAGGTAAAGTTAAAGTTCCTGTTACTGAAATAGTTTGAGCCCGTGCAGAATTTACACCGGTTAATAAAATTAAAAAGAGCGCGCTAGCCATTATCGAGATAATGACTAAATTGTTCATTCTTTTTTTCATAGGTTTCATAATTAATTTAATTTTTAAATGAAAATAAAAAAACTGCTTAAAAAATTAAGCGGTAGTTAAACTCCGCGCATTTAAAATAGTAATTTTTGTTTTTATTTCAGCCATTTTCCCTCTTTAAAGAATCTAAGGCCTTTTATTCTATATTTATATTATACACCCAAACTAAATTTTTGTCAAGTAAAAGCTGCTAAAATATTAAACGGAAAATTTGCCTATTTCTTAAAATTTGCTATAATATTTGATAGTTATTCACAATAATCTAATTATTAACAAAGAAAAATATGGCAAAAGGCATGAGCAAGTCAGCTCTAATCGGCTTTTTGGCTGAGAAAACAGGAAAATCCCGCAAAGAAGCAGTTGGTTTTCTTGATTTATTAGCTGAAACAGCCTACAATGAAGTAAAGTCAAACGGTGAATTTACTGTCCCTGGCCTCGGAAAATTAGTGAAAAAGAACCGAGCTGCCAGACAAGGCCGCAATCCAGCCACTGGTGAAACTATCCAGATTCCCGCCAAAACTGTAGTTAAATTCAGAGTGTCCAAGCAGGCTAAAGAAGCAATACTGTAAATGATTGAATAAATAAAAAGACTCCTGTTCATAAGGAGTCTTTTTTTATTAAAGCAACCTATTGACCACAGGTACAGGGGTCATTACCGCAGGTTGGACATGGATCAATCATGATGACTTTCTCCTTCTCATTAATAATTAGTCTATTAATTCAATTGTGTATGTATTATATGTATAGTTTGATTTAATGTCAATGCAGGTAGATTATCGTATTAACGCCAGTCAATTTTTAAGCTGGTGGCGCCCAAATCAAAGTCCATGTCAATTTTTTTTGTGGCTGTTTGATAGTTATCTGTTTCGTAATGATTAGAGTCAATCTGCTTAAAATTGGTTAGGGTTTTTGAAGTCAGGCCTGAGGAAAGATTAAGTCTAGCGCCGGCTGTCTGAGGCAAAGTAATATCAATTGAGCTGGCGCCGGCTTTAATATGCAAGTCACTTTCATCCACCCTGTCCCCCAAAACTATTTTCAATGAGGAAACACCCGTATTCAAATTAATTGATTCGGCCATAATCTCGCTAAAATCAAAACTGGCATCCACAGCGCCCGTATCAACACTGAGTTTGGTCAATGTATCATTGCTTAGCCTCAAATCCAAGTCATTGATATGCTTGCCAAAAGTTCGCCAAGAACCAACTGTTTTTAATTCAACCTTCTGTATATTGCCATCTACTTCGGAATTCTTATCCATCGTTAAAAAGTTTGATTCATGTGAGCCAGAAATGAGAACATCGGAACCACTGCCAATATTTATTTTGCCAGCGCCGTATTTAATACTAATATCTGCTGATTCTACGCCAGCCTCTTTGGTAATCAAAATATCTGATTTAGTCACTTCTTTATTCATCAAATTTGAGCCAACATTGCCAAAAATCAGCAAGGCGACTAATGCTATAACAATCAAGGTTACGATTATGCCAACCACACCTGAAAGCCATCCCCTGCCTGTTAAAAAAGATAAGCCAACAACAATAATGACAATTGGCCAAAGATTCCACCAGTCAAAATTGACAGTGAACCAACCAAGGTTGTGGCCCAAAAAGACCAAACCAACAAAAATAATAACAATACCAACCAATAATCTGCCATAGCTAAAACCACTTCTTTTTTCATGATAATGATGATGGTGAACCTCCCTGATTTTATCTTTTGGTTCTGACTTTGCTTGTGTATTATCAGTTTCTATTTTTGATTCTTCGTTTTGTGGATCTTCCATATTATTTACCCTTGCTTTTAAAAATTAGATAAAGACCAATAATGACAATGATTAACGGCCAAAATAAATGCCATTTAAACCATGACCAGGCAAACAGCTGATTAATCAGCAGAATTAAGCCAAAGATGATAATAATCAGGCCGATTACATTCCTTTTATCACCTAGCCAATTTTTATTGCTCCTTACTCCTTCTGTCCATGATTTTGCTTCTTGGCCAACTCTACTGGCAAATTCTTTTATTTTCTCACCTCTGTCAACTTCTACATGCTCGCCAGGCTCCTCGGGTACGAAAATGAGTAAAATTAAATATAATAATAATCCAAAACCATCTGCCAGTGTTAGTAGTATAAAAGCTATTCTGACAAAAACGGGATCAATATTAAAATACCGACCTAATCCTCCGCAAATGCCTGCGATAATGCGGTCAGACCTAGAGCGATACAGTCTTTTTGGCTGGTTTTCCATAGCTCTTTATTAATTATAATAATTAAATCATTATATCAAACGATTGGAAAATAGCAATAGTATATTAAATGTTTAGCTCAAGTTCATCGTTCGCTAGATCAGCATGAACAAACTTTTGGCGAACTTCCTGTATTATCTCGTCGCGATAACGATGTTCTGTATGGCTGATTATCAGCTGCTTAACCTTAGCCTTAGTCGCAAAGTCAGAAATAACATCACTGTAGGAGTGACCTTCGGCACGGGCTTTTTCTGCCAGCCTGTTTGGATAGTTGCATTCATGGATTAATAAGTCAGCGCCTTCAGCAAATTTAGCTAAAGCGGAATTAGCTGTGGTGTCAGTTATATAAACCAGCGTTTTCTGACCATCAGTCATTCGAAAACCATTAGTCCAGGCCGTGTCATGGGAAAAACGTGCTACATTAATCTCAGCGTTATTAAGTGTGAATCTCTTGCGTAATAATTCAGCTTGAACTGGCGTGCGCGAACCTTCCATGCTGGAAAAAAACGGCTCTTTAAACAATCTTCCTAATTCAGGCAGACGCTCATCACCCATCACCACCAATTTTTTACCATCAGGGATAATAACTGGCAGAACATAAAATAAGCCGATCAAATGGTCAACGTGAAAATGAGTTAGGAGCAAGTAAAATTTTTCAGTATTTTTATAAGACTGTTGCTGCGGTAATGCCACGAGACCCGATCCGGCGTCCAGAATTATGCTGTATTCAGGTAAAAAAATACAGCTCGATTTTTCCGTCAAGCTTCGCGGATAACCACTTGAGCCTAACATAGTAATTTTCATAAAATTATTGAACCGCCCGGCGCTTTGGACTTTAATTAATCCCTAAACAAAATACCTTCCTTGCTATAAATCTTAGCGGCCGCAAAAATCGCCGCCAAAGAATAGACAATTAGTGAACCAACGGTGACCAAAATATGTCCCCAGTCATAAGTGCCCATCAAGACTTCTTTATAAAGCAGAATAGCATTCATGACAGGCAAAGCAAAAAACCATAAGGCTGGCTTGAGCCCAGGCAGAGTATTTACGAAAACAGTCGGTAAAATCACGATTAAATAAGCCGGTCCGATATAACTTTGCGCTTCTTTATAGCTTTTGGCAAAAATTGAAATGGAAAGCAATATAGCGGAAAACATAAAAACTAAGAATAAACTGGCAGCTAACAATATAATGATGGCTTTCGGCTCCAGGGAAAATGCGATGTTCAAGCTTTCACTACCGGTGCCGGCTGCTGCTGTCTGGCTGGCTTGATTATAGATACTGGAGCCTGAAAACTTCAGTCCTATATATAAGCTCACCAGCGATATCACCACTGAAAGCAAAGCGACTGTAGACACAGCTAAAAATTTGCCAAACACTATATTCAATCGTCTGACCGGCGTCAAAATCAAAGCCTCTAGGGTTTTCCGCTCTTTCTCGCCAGCCGAAGCATCAATGGCTGTATATTGGCCGCCAATAATTGACCACATCACAATAAATAAAGGTAAAATAAAGCCTAAACCAAAGCCGCCCCGTTCCTTTTCCGTAGACACATCCTCTTTTACCGCTGTTACGCTCGCCAGTACCGTGGGATTGATTTTTTGTTCAGTAAATCTAGTTTGCAAAACTTGATTATTATAGGCTGTTAATCCAGCCATGATTCTGGAAAAAGCCACATTTGCTTTATCATTAGTGGAATCTCCTAGCACTTGAAGTTGAACAGGATTTTGTTTCTCTACACTTGTTTTAAAATCTGAAGGAATAATAATGCCGGCATCTATTTTATCATTTCTGGCGGCTTCTTTAACATCGCCTTCTAATTTAACTATTTCAATTTTATCCTGTTTTTTAATGGCATCAACTAGCTCCGGTGCCTGTGTTTCATTAATAAAAGTTATTTTAACCACCTGTTCCTGCGATCTTTGCATTTCATAGACAGCAAACTTTCCAATGCCAATAATCAAAAGCGGCATTAAAACCAAGGGTAAAATTATCGAGGACATTAAAGTCCGCTTATCCCTAATGGTGTCTTTTAGTTCTTTTTTCCAGATAGTGATGATTTGATTAAAACCCTTCATAATTTATTTCTTCACTAAATTAAGAAAAACTTCTTCCAAGTTAGAAGCGTGAGTTTTCTGCTTTAGTAAATCGATAGTATCGTTGGCAATGATTTTTGCCTGATGAATAATCGCCACTCTGTCGCAAAGCTTATCAGCATCTGGCATGCGATGGGTGGATAAAATAACGCATTTACCCTGCTCCTTGGCTTGCTTCATAAAATTCAAAACCGTTTGCGCCGCCAAAACATCCAAGCCAGCTGTCGGCTCATCAAAAATTATGACTTTTGGGTCGTGAATAACTGAACGCGCAATCGCCAGCTTCTGCTTCATGCCAGTGGAATATTTGCCCGCCCGTCTGTCAATAAAATCATCCATTTCTAAAAGCTTTGACAATTCGCTGATTCTCTTTTCTAAAGCACTGCCAGTCAAACCATAAAGCTCGCCATAGTATTTTAGGTTTTCGCGGCCGGTAAACCGGTCATAGACACCGATATCAGTGGTGAGTACGCCAATATTTTTTCTGACTTCCTCGGGGTCTTTAACAATATCAAAACCACAGACTTCGGCTGTTCCGCTGGTGGGCGCTAAAACTGTCGCGATAACTCTAATAGTTGTGGTCTTGCCCGCCCCATTTGGGCCAAGCAAACCAAAAACCTCGCCAGCCTTCGCTTCGAAACTGACATTGTCTACGGCTTTGAAGTCTTTGAATTCTTTAGTTAGATTATTAACTTCCAAAATGGCACTCATAAAAATCTAATCCTGCTTACCCCAAAAAGTTTCTGCTTCTTCCTCCATTTTACCTAATCGAGTGTAATAATCGGCAAATTCATTGAGATGAGCTAAGGCAATCTTGCCGGTCATCAAAGGGTCATCGTTAGTTACATTGGTATTCGAATCAACCAAACCATGCTCTAACTCCACATCCATACCCATACGAAATTGTTCAACATCAAACTTACTCCAGTCAATCCCTAATTGCTCACCAATGGTTTTCGCTTCTTCAGCAGTAAAATGTTTTTTTTCTGTCATATTTTTAATTAAATAATAAATTATTTTTTTAAAATATCCTTAACAAGCTTCCCGGACATTTCGTCTGACCAAGGCTTAAGGCTATCGCGAAATGCCTTAGCTCCGTTGAGTGACTGTCTCACCATTTCCCTACCAACCCGCACAAAAGCTTTATAACTAGCTTTATTCTTTTTTGCATCAGCAAATAATAATTTAAAGTAGTAAATCTTATCCAAATTAACCATAGGTTTTCTTTTAGCCACAGGGTAGCCAACATAAGCCTTAATAGTTTTTTTACCAGCCACAGCGGCTAAAACAGTGCGACGCATCCCGTCAAATAATCTTAGGGTTCGCTCTTTTGGATCCCACAGTACAAAAATTGGATGCGAGTCACGCTCTGGCGCGGGCTTGAGATTGTACATGTACTTTTTAAAAAACTCTGGGTGACGATGGTAATAATCAGCGAATTGATAGAAATTACGATGGCTTCGTAATATCAGCCTGTCCACGATACGCGGATTAAAGCCAGTCATGGTCAAATCAGCAATTTTTCTGACCTCCAGATTCCATTGATACCCAGGATTGGATAAAACACGATAAACCCATTTGACACGCCAGCCCTCGGCAATAGCCGCGACTAATAGCCAATAAGTATGGTCACTATCGCGCTGCCTCAAGTGATAAAGTGACCGCTTCATCTTACGCCGAAATGATTTATCTTTCACATCTCGAAAAATTTTCAAAAACTCATGGTAAAGATACTGATTCGCCAAAACATAAGGCGAAACATTTCGGTGAATAGTTTTGACTGGTTTGGGCGCAATAGCTTTCATCTTATAATTTTGCTAAACATTTTTCATAGTCTACCGCCAAGTATTTCTTTCCTTTCTTGGTAACCTTATGCCCCTCTCTTTCTAAAAGCTTTTTTTGAAGCTCTGTGCCGCCTGGATATTTTTCATTAACAACACCGCCTGTTTTTAGAGTGCGCCAGTAAGGTGTCACTTTCTTTTTACCTTTGGCTATCTGCTCATCAGCCGCGTGCGCGGCGATCCAAGAGAAAATCCCAGAGGTAATCGGACAGCCAATGGTGGCTTTGTGTTTCTTGGCCACAGCTTGCCGGATATCATTAATGGTAATCAACTTGCCTTTCGGTACCTTTGCCATGAAATTATTCACTTCCATGGGCGAAGGAATAGCACACGTACCAGTGCCCCACCTTTTAGACATTTTCCCGGTAATTTTAACTACTTTAGGCAGACCTTTTGAGTCTTTTAATTTTTCTGTCCAGCTTTTTTTGAGTTTTATAGCCATAAGTTTAAATTTAATAACTTAAATTTTTATATTCTTTTATTCACCCACCATTTCTTAATAAAAGGCATGGTTAAAGTGGAAATTAAATAGGCTAAAGCAGGGATAAAGGACGCTAGCCAGGGCGAAGGAAGCCCAACTAAATACATAAAAATAACCATAACAAAATAAGTAAAAATAGTAATAATAATTCTCCGAAAAAAACTGATCTCCCAGGCTTTATCTGCCTCCACTCGTTTATTTCTTTCCTTAATAATATTTATCTCCTGTTCAATCTTTTGTGGTCTTTTTTCATCCATGGCTTTTCAATTAATAACTCATGATTTTAATTAAGATTTGTTTCTCCTTTTCCTTTCCCAATCACGCACCTTAGCTTCGCCCATGCCAAAATAATGAGCAATCTCATGATGGACAACCTCGTGAATAATCTTTCTTATATTATCTTCATCCTTTCCAGCTAAAGCTTCAATCGAATTTTTAAAAATGGTAATCTTATCAGGCAAGACAGCCGAATAGTTACCACTTCGCCTGGGCAGGGGGACACCCTGATATAAACCGAGCAGGATTCCTCGGATATTAATGCCGCGCTCCTTTAGCCGTGCCGGCCTGGCTTCATCTTCCACGACAAAAGCTACGTTCTCTATTTTTTTGCGCAATCTCTCCGGTACCTCTAATATTGCTTCCTTAATATATTGTTCAAATTTCTGGCTGTCCATTGCTTTTATTTTACTGCTATTTTCCATAAAAATCAATTAAAAAATAGGACAGCTAATTTTTGCTGTCCTATATTAATTTTAACCCTCCATTTCCTCGCACCATTTTCTCGCGTTCTGGAACATTCGTAACCAAGGTGAAACTTTTATATCTTTCCATTCTTCCGGCCAATAAGGCCATTGCCAGTCCAAGAATAAACGTTCCGGATGCTCCATAAAAGCTAAAAAGCGTTCATTATCCGAACAAAGAGCGGTGATACCAAAAGGCGAACCATTTGGATTAAAGGGATATTGTTCAGTAACTAGTCCTTTATCAACAAAACGAATAGGCGCTAGATTATCTGCAATGATTTGCTCAAAAATCTCTTTATCTGGATAATGAAATCTACCTTCTTTATGAGCGACCCAAACACCTAATTCTGAACCCTCCATTCCCCGTAAGAAAATAGAGTTTGACTGAAGAATTTTTACTGTGACAAATCGAGATTCAAAAATCTCAGACTCATTAAGGATAAAACGAGGTTGTTTTTCGGTTTCAATGCCGGACCAAGGTACCACGCCAAGAAGTGCCATTAATTGGCAACCATTACAAACTCCAAAAGAAAAAGTATCTGGACGTGTAAAAAATTCCCCGAATTCTTTTCTAATGCGTTCATTAAACTCAGTCACGCCAGCCCAACCTTTGCCCGCATCCAAGACATCAGCAAAAGAAAATCCACCGCAAAAAGCAACGCCTTTCGAATCTTTAAGACTTACTCTTCCCTCAGCCAAATCAGTCATGGTCACGTCCCAAACCTCAAAACCAGCCAGATAAAATGCCGCCGCCATTTCCCGATCACCATTAGTTCCTTCCTCACGTAAAATAGCTACCCTTGGTTTATGCAATCTCTTTAACAGATACTCAGGGGTTGGCTCGGGTGTAAAAGTAAGTCTGAATTTCAAGCCAGGATGATCATAAATAGCTTTTCTTTCTTCTCTGACCACTTTGGGGTTGGCTTGCAATTCATCGAGTTTGAACGAGGTTTCCCACCAGATATCCCTTAAGATAAGCATATCTTCATCTAAAACTACTTCTGAATTCAAAGTAATAGTGATACGCTTATCTTCAATAGCTTTACCTATAATATGAGAATGATCTTTTATGCCATAGTTGTCTAAAATCTCCAAAATAGCTGATTCATTCTCTGGCAGGTATTCAAACCCCAAACCTAATTCCTCATTGAAAAGTAGACTCATTGGATCACTCCCCCAAATTGATTCATTTTTGAAATCAACCTCTAAGCCACAATTTCCAGCAAAAGCCATCTCCAATAAAATGGTAATCAAACCGCCTTCAGAACGGTCATGGCCAGCCAAAATTAAACCTTTTTCTATTAACTCCTGAACGGCAAAACTATTTTTAAGTAACAAGGGATCTTCCACATCAGGCACCTCATTGCCCACTTGTTCATAAACTTGAGCCAAGGCTGAACCACCTAATCTCATTTTTCCAGGAGCTAAATCAATAAATATTAATCTGCTTTTTCCTGCTTTTTTAAGATCAGGTGTTACCTTTTTTCTAATGTCAGGACAAGGAGCAACAGCCACTGCTTCCAAAGTGCCTGGTGCTTTAATATTGGTTGGTTTGCCGTCAACCACAGTTTTGGCAGTCATTGAAAGAGAATCTTTACCCACTGGAATCCTTAAGCCAAGTTGCTTACAAAGTTCTGTCACTGCTTCAACCGTGTCATAAAGCTCTGCTTCCTCGCCAGGCTGGCCACATGGCCATTGCCAAGTACAAGAAAAATTAATTGAATCAAAACTTTCGATCTTAGCCCAAACAAGATTAGTTAAAGCTTCAGCAATGGTCATACGTCCAGAAGCTGGCCGATTAACAATTCCTTTAATAGGTTGATCACCAATAGCCATTGCCGAACCAGTGGTATCTAAATAACTATCAGCCGTAACCGCATAATCAGCCATAGTCAGCTGTAAAGAACCAACTGTTTGCTGTTGAGCAATTAATCCAGTAACCGAACGATCAACTTTCCTAGTTAAGAAACCTTTTGAACCAACTTTGACTAATCTTAATACTCTTTCAAGAGCTTCTCTAACTGTTAAACCAGCTGGTAAGGTCAATGATCTTCTTGGCCATTTTGCATGTTCTGTTTCGATGACTTTCTTTGGCAAATCAGCTAGAAGAAAATCAAGTCCTAGCTTTACTGGCATTGAACCGTCCTCATCTACTAAAGTAATTTTCCCATCACCTGTGCATTCACCTATTACCGCTACCGGACATCTCTCTCTTTTGCATATCTTCAAAATCAAATCAAGGCTTTCCGGTTTTATTAAGAAAACAACCCTTTCCTGCGATTCATTACACCAGTAAACCAAAACGGTCATAGTTTTGTCACCACAAGGAATTTTTCTTAATTCAATTCTTGCACCGACGGGAAAAACTATCTCTGGTACGGCTATAGAATCACCACCGGCTCCTAGATCCTGAATAGTCTCAATGGGATTTTCATCACCTAATTCAGAACAAGCGCGTATTACTCGGTATTTACGTTGCTCCATTTCCGGGTTGGCCCGCTGCACAGAAGCAAAATCCAGCTCCTCCACATTCACTCCAGCGTCCATACTTGAAGCAGAAGCACCACCAAAACCAATAGGGTAAGCATCTCCACCAATTTGAACGACTAGATAGTCTTTTTCTGGCTTTTTCTTTTTGGCATGTTTTTTATCAATTAAACCAATAGCACCAGCCACCATCCCTGGTTTTGTATAACCAATCCATTCGCCTGGAGGAACCTTTTGTTCAAAAGAAGTCGTTGAACCCATAATAATTGGCTGACCAAAACAATTGCCATAATAGCTCGCTCCATTACTCGCCTCAATCAAAATCTCCAAAGGTTTCTTTAATAATGGAGGATGAGAACCATATACTTTCTCCCAAGGAAGTTTGTAACCAGGAATATGCAGATTAGAAACAAAATAACAAGCAAATCCTGCGATGATTAAACCACCTCGACCCATAGCAAAAATATCTCTCATCAATCCACCCGTCCCTGTCGCCGCTCCTTGATAAGCCTCAACACCAGTGGGATGATTGTGTGTCTCCACTTTAAATATAATACAATACTCAATCTCTTTAACTCCATATATTGAAACGGTTTCGGGATTTAAAGGCATCAATACCTTTACGTGGTGACCATCGACAGCGCAAGCATTATCATCAAATGCCTTTTCTACATTACCGGGATTTACCCTCACTGTCTCTCGAATCATATCCATCAAAGAATCAGGCATTGGCACACCATCAATGATAAATTGACCTCTAAAAATATTGTGTCGTGCATGTTCTGAAGTTAAACCACTAAAATTATAAAGTTCCACCACTGTCGGATTTCTTTTTAATACATTTACAAAATGATTATAAACATAATTCTTTCTTATCTCATCAAGAGCCATACCTAATTCTATATTAATTTTTTCAAGCGCTGAAATACCTTCTTCTAATAGTGGAATTATTTTCACTGGTTCTGGTTGTATACCACTTTCAAAAGTAGTCAAAGGCTTTTCATAAACTTCCTCAGTCATGCGATCAAAGAGCAAGCGACTGATTTCATCTAACTGGTTTTTGGTCAATGAAATGCCTTGTTTTAATTTAATTTGATAACGCCTGGCTCGTTCAATGCGGGTAATAGAAGTTAAGCCGCAAGCCTGACAAATGGCCACCGCATTAGTACTTTGCGGTGTAACGATAGCTATTCTCGGCCCAACTTCCAAAATTTGACCATCAAGTGATGATGAGGCACCAAACATTTCTGGCTGAAAAGTTTCTCTTAAAAGCCATTCTAATTTGGTAATTTCATCAGGTTCTAGAGGTCTGTCTGAATCAATATAAAACTTATATTCTGTAGTTACTCCTACAATATCCTGAGAAACCTCATTTTTTAACTTTTCTAACAACAATTCCTCTTGCCAGCCTGACAAAGCTGGCCATCGGCAATACGAATTAATCATTATTTCCTCCTCAATAAATTACGGTTTAAATGGATACCATAGCGGAAAAACAACTTTTCCATCCACCAAGACAATTTCTCCATGCACGACTAAATTCAAAATAAAACTTTGCCAAGCTCTTTCTTTTTCATTGACTCTTTTCGCCAAAGTCTCAGGCGTATCATCATTCCTGATTAAGACTGGTAGCTGGAAAAAGATAGGGCCGCGGTCATATTCTTCGCTCACGAAGTGCATCGATACTGCACTTTGTTTTATTTTGCCGTCGTGAAAAGCTTTCATCACTGCCTCATGGACATAATGTCCATACAAACCAGGTCCGCCAAAATCTGGCAATGGACCCGGATGAATATTGACGGTTTTCGCTGGGTCAAGACCCTTCACTAATTTTAGCCAGCCTGATAACATAATGTAATCAGCTTGGTACTTTTTAACCAAAGCTTGATATCCTTCAGCGGTAAATGGTCCTGGCCAATGCTCAAAAGGCACGCCTAGTTTTTGTGCTTTTTTAAAAACACCGCCCTGAGCATGATTAGAAATGACTCCCACTATCATTGCATCTAAAACAGATGGATTTGTACTGGAAAATTCCACCATTTCTTGAAAACCAGAGCCTCCACCTTCTTTATCGCCCGATGCAAACACTAAAATTCTTTGCTTTCTTTGATTCATATTCACTCCTTTTTTCGTTGATTTTATTGTCAAAATTCAATTTTTGCTTTGTATTAGTATTATTTTATCTTATTATTGATGAGCTCATTTGTCAAATTTACTAATAATATTTGACAGAAATATTTTGATCTGTTATTATACCTATACCTGGGGTGGGGGTGTGGATAAGTCCCTTTCACCTAGAAATGTTAAATAAATTAATTATTAAATAAAAAATTATGGGAAACAAGGAGAAAACGCTTATCAACTTCAAAAAAGCACAGAGCCTGCTGGCCAAAATCATCAAAATGGTCGAATCCGGTGAATACTGTATTAACATTATGCAGCAAAATCTGGCTGTCATTGGGTTACTCCGTTCGGCTCACGAGATGCTCATGGAAAACCACTTAAACACCTGTTTTAAAAGCGCCATGCAAACCAAGAATGAAAAAAGAAAACAGGAGATGATTAATGAAATTTTAAGAGTAACCAAGTTATTTAATAAATAGGCAAAATAAAAAATTATGCTTATAAAAATAAAGGTTAGAATTGAGGGAATCAATTCCCAAAATGACAAAGCGGAAATTGAAACTGAGATTGATATTTTAGAAGGCGTAAAAGATATAAATGTTAATGAAAAAACAGGTGAATCATGGATAGAATTTGATAATAGTATGATACCCCAAGGAAAAATCTTTGAAACTATTAAGGGCATGGGTTATGAAGTAATCACTGAAGAAACGAAAGAAGCTCCCTATATACACGAACACACTTATTTTGTCAAAGGCATGCATTGTGCTTCCTGCGAGATTTTGATAGAAAAAAGATTGCTTAAAATGAAAGGTGTAAAGTCAGTGGAAGCCTCAACGACCAGAGGCAAAGCAATCATAGAATACGAAGGTAAAAGGCCAAATATTAATTTGCTTAATCAAATCTTTAGAAATAATGGCTATACTTTTTATGACCAGCCTATTGAAATACAAGAGACCAATAAAAAAACTAGCATTTTCAAAATTGGCGGCATTGCCCTGGGAATCATTATTGGTTTTTTAATCTTAAATAAATTGGGCTTAAGCGCTTTAGTTAATGTTAGCTCACGTTCATCTTTACCTTCTTTTTTATTCCTAGGGCTTTTGGCTGGCCTTTCCACTTGCGCTGCTTTGGTCGGTGGCATTGTTTTATCAATGTCCAAACAATGGTCGGGAGGGGCACGGCCGCACCTTCTTTTTAATCTTGGTCGGCTCCTGTCTTTTGCCTTTCTTGGAGCCCTGATCGGGGCCCTCGG
>Ga0180007_10002716_pt1 | contig 20624 bp, 21 predicted proteins | sample MM_PC_MetaG_FD_121122 | JGI IMG/M metagenome (GOLD analysis project Ga0180007, IMG submission 121122) | Groundwater microbial communities from the Aspo Hard Rock Laboratory (HRL) deep subsurface site, Sweden - MM_PC_MetaG | ecosystem: Environmental > Aquatic > Deep subsurface > Groundwater... | reverse complement strand
CGGTAACAACGGTAATGGCAAAACATAAAACGACTGTCACGTAGTAGCCGCGTGCGGCAAGGCGTCAGTAAAGCATGTTGTTAATAAGCTGCCATTATTGGAGAAACCGGTCTACTCGACATTTATGTATAGGAATCCAAGTCACATGATAGAAAGTGCTTCATGAAAATAGTCATGGTAAAACGTTTATTTCATTTATGTTTATAAAAGGAAACAGTGTCTTTATACGGAATATATCTATTCATGGTAAGTTTATTATGCTATGAAGAAACCGTCTCAAAAAAATTGAGGTCAGACGCTGCGTTTGACCTTTGTTTACGTCTCAATTTCTGCTGTCTGAGATTGTTCACCACATGAATATAGTTTGAGGCTTCTTTAGAATATGTAAATAATATGAGTGATGTAGCGTTTTATCGGCAGTGATGATTTTTAACATATAGGATTCAACAGAACGTATTCGCTAAGGAGGATTCCCATGGTCCGAAATTATAAACGCATTGTTTTTCTGGAATGGTTCACATCTGCAGGCCTTATTTTATTTTGGTTGGGTTTTTTTACGATTGGACTTGCCCCTGAAAAACCACCCGAGGGTTATTTTGTTTATGAACATTCGTTCCCAATGCCGGATATTCTTCTTGCCATTGCCTTGATTTATTCCGGTGTTTTGATTAAGAATGGAAATCCTCTTGGGAAATCATTTTCCTTAGCATGCGCAGGGGCAGTCCTGTTCCTTGGTATTCTTGACGTTAATTTCAACGTTCAAAACGGTATGTATACATTGTCGACCTTGGATTTTATTATGAATGCATTCAATAATCTATGGTGCGTCTTTGCCGGGATATATTTATTCATCTTATTGAAAGAATAAAATGTGTTAAAACTAAGTAAATACGAGGTCATTAATGAATGTACCCATTATTCATAATCCTTCAGAAAATCGTTTTGAGTATCGTAACGCAAATGACATTGCTGTCTGTGATTATAAGGTGATAGGGAATATGTGGTATTTTAATCACACGTCTGTGCCGGATTCTATGCGTGGCCAGGGAGTTGCAGCCCAATTGGTTGAAACAGCACTAACTTATGTTGATGAACAGCATGGACGGGTTGTGGCGAATTGTTCTTACGTGGCAGCCTATATAAAGAAAAATCCTAATTTTGCCCACCTTGTTGCTATAGAATAAGCATTCATTCCATTGGACGCATAGTGACCCTTCTGCAGTTTTGTAGCACCAGGATTGGACAGGATTGGGGACATGCAAATATTTCTTAAAGTCTTGCAATGTTATCAAAAAGTCAGGTGAAGACTATTTCTGAAGAAAAAAACTCACATGGCCTTTGAATTTTTAATGAAAATATTAGGATTTGATCAGACACAATTCTGCTATTAAGGTGCGTTGATCTATTCCCATGAAAACAAGAACAGTCCTACGGTTCTTTGTTGGCACAAAGCAAAAAAGGAGGTTCATAAAAAGCTGCTAAATCATATGGACTATGATGAAAGCCGTTTCAAGGAATACATTCCATCAAGGCCCTTAATAGGTTTTGGGATCTTTTCATGCCTGGACTGGAACATGTGCTTGAATCGCTGGTAGTTTTCTGCCACAAAGGCCTTTGTTCCGATGATTCCAGAATCTGTAAAATACCGGGTTTTTTTTATGAATCGATCAGTTCGTGTGATTTCAAAATTCTTATCTCGCTCTATGGTGACAATGTCCTTATCGATGACGTGTCTGCTTTTGCCGTCTGATCTGGGCAGTGCTCCTGCTTCATAAACATATCGTCGGTAGCGGCGGAACCGCTCTTTTTCATCGACATCGTTGAATTCTGCAACCCCAAAATCCGTTGAAAGAAAATTGTCTGTGTTGCCGGTCTGGCTGTGGTAGCCCAGCGAACACCAGCGGTAATCTTCGGGCCGTTTCACGATTCCCGCCCGAACCGCATTCAGGTCGATGTAGGCCAGCAAATGAATCAGGGTATCGCCTTTTTGAACGATTACACTCTTGAAACGCTCACCCCAGAGGGTTCCCCTCCGACCCTTTGATTTGTTGTAATACCGTGAAAACGTTTGCTTGACCTCCTTTATAAACTCCGAAAGGCTGGCCCATTTTCGCCTGAAATGATCAATGCGGCCCACAGGAAACATGGAATCATCCCCATAGCATACCGTGTATCTCATTTTGATATCGGCATCGGAATAGTTCCGCTCAGGAAACATCTTGACAAGGATGTGAACGTGGTTGTCTAAAATCGCGTAACCGAGGATTTCTGTAAAATAGATTCGGGCAAACCGCTTGAGGATTGATACAAATTTTTCTTTTTCCACCGTCCCGAAGGGGAAACCATCCAGGGCGGTTCGGGAGATTACATGATAAACACTCTTTTCATCCCGAATAACCATTCGTGTTGTTCGTGGCATAGGATACCTCCATAGATCGTGAGAATGGGGTGGCAGATTAATTTGTCAATGACCATATCAGAGGGAACATTTTTTGGGAAGTTGATTTTTTTGCATAGCCCTAATTCTAATTAAATAATTGGCCTGTCCCCAAAAAATGTTTTTGCATAGCCCTAATTAAATAAAATGATTGGCCTGTCCCCAAAAAATGATGACGTACATGAAGGCCCTGAAGAAAAACGATTTAATAGTTTAACCACCCACTCCCTTTGGTCGTTCAAGGACACGAAGAGCACGAAGAGAAGCATGCCTCCGGCGGCCAGCTTCCCAGCCTTCGCGGGGACAAGCTTAAAAAGCTGGGTAAATAGGTTGGGTCTTTATTCTCGTCCTATGCCAGAGTTTGGGAGCGAGTACGTTGGAGTGATGTTTATAAATTTTTTAGAAAACATGATGGGATTCAATGAAGCGTATGGTTCGTGTCTTGCCGTTCAGGACCATGGAGTGGGACACGGCGCCCTTTGCATGGTATTTCACTCCTTTGAGAAAGGAACCGCCTGAAATCCCTGTGGCTGCAAAAAATACATCACGGCTTTTCACGAGGGTTTCCACAGAAAAATGGGAGTTTAAATCGGTCCCGTGGCGGAGAAGGGCATCTTTTTCCATGAGACTTTGGGGATCCAGACGGGCAAACATCTGGCCGCCCAGGGCACGTATGGCGCAGGCAGACAGAACGCCCTCGGGTGTGCCACCGGTTCCCATCATCACATCCACCTCGGAATTGGGGCTCACCGCCATGAGGGATCCGGCCACATCACCATCCGTATGGAGCTGAATGCAGGCTCCGGTTTTTCTTATATTGGCGATCAGCTCTTTGTGCCGGGGTTTTTCAAGCACAAAAACCACCAACTCATCGGTTGTTTTACCCAGGGCCCTGGCAATGTTTTTCAAATTGTCCTCAACGGGTGCATCCAATTCAACCACATCCTTGGCTTCTTCGGATACCACGATTTTCTTCATGTAGAAACTGGGGCCCGGATCATACATGGAACCGGCAGGGGCTGCTCCCACCACAGCAATGGCATTGGGTCGGCCCAGGGCCAGGAGATTGGTGCCTTCCACCGGATCAATGGCAAGATCCAGGGCAAGCCCCTTGCCATTTCCCACTTTTTCACCATTGAACAGCATGGGTGCCTTGTCTTTTTCCCCTTCACCGATAATCACGGTTCCGTTGATATCAATGGTGCCAAAAGCTGCCCTCATGGCGTCCACGGCCGCACCGTCACCTTCTTCCTTAAGGCCCCGTCCAAGATATTTCCCGGCCGAAAGAGCGGCCGATTCCGTGACCCGCACAAGATTCAGGGCAAGGTTTTTATATAAATGGTCCATGGTCATCTCCTTTGGGGTACTTCGTTTATATGTCCAAATCCATTATAATAATCCTGCTGGTGCTTTAATGCAAGAGGGGATGATTATCGGTTTTAAAGATTGTTCACCTGCTCTTTTTCGGACAAAGCCCTATCAACCATGGCAAGGGTGGTGTCGTATGAAAAACCACGCTGGCTTAAAAAACCGTAGATCTTCTTTTTCAGGGTTTCGGGATCGGCATTCTCCCATTGCCTCAGTTTGGGAATAAGGGCGGTCCAGGCCGCCTCTTCTTCATCATAATGGGCAAGGGCCGTATCGATCATGTCATCGGTAATTCCTTTCTGAAGCAATTCCTGCTTGAGTGCCCAGGTGCCTTTGGGATTCAGTCTGCGTCGGTCTTCGATCCACAGGCGGGAGAATTCCTGGTCATTCAGATAGTTCTGCCCCTGGAGCTTGGTGATAATCTTATCACGGCAGGGGGCCGGGTATCGTTTCTGGGAAAGATACTGGCGCATTTCGCGGACACTGCGAGCCCTGTATCCGAGAAAACGAACAGCAGCTTCATAGGCGCGCTCTTCCAGGTCTTCCCGCTCAAGGGTTTCAACGGCTTCCTCGGTCAATCTCTGGCCTGAGCCCAGGCGTGCCGCTGCAAAAATACTCAGGCTGAAGGCGTAGCGGTCATCCAGGTACACACTGACTCTTTTTTTATTTTTCTGCTGGACTTCAAGCTGGGTAATGGTCCGTTCCATGGAAAGCCTCATGTTTGAACAGGGTCAAGGGAAAGAACCAGGATCATGTGATCACGGACCTGCCATTTCACATCATGATCGAAAATTCGTATGCCAAATATTTTTGAATGATCTGACGCGTTGTTTTCATAATAAGCAGGACGGGGGTCCTGCCCGAGCATCTGGATGATGATGTTGCGAAGATCGGGGTTGTGTTTTCCCATGTGATTTAGGGTCATGTCCGCGTCCGGACTAAAACGAATTTCAAAAACAGGGATTGGGGCTTCATGGGCAAATCCGCCTGTGGCCTCTTTGATGATATCGGAATAGGGCAGGTAGGGTTTGATATCCAGAACCGGGGTCTGGTCCACCATGTCCACACCTTTTAAATGAAGTATCGGCCCCTTGTCTGTGATTTCGATCCTGTCCAGTTTCACTGCGGACATGCCGATGGGGTTGGGCCGAAAGGGGGACCTGGAAGCGAATACACCCACTTTTCGGTTTCCCCCAAGTCGGGGGGGCCGGACCATTTCGGGCCATGTGTCCCGGACAGAAAGATGAAAGACGAACAGGACCCAGATGTGGGAAAATCGTTCCAGCTCCCTCACGGCGTCCACCCGGGCGTATTCGGGGTGAAAAATAAGGGTGGCCGGAGCCTCTTTCACTAAGCCAGCCTGCCGGGGCACACCGAATTTTTCCTTGAAGCAACTGTGAATGGTGCCTATGCTGTTTAGCCGAATGTCGTCCATAATCCCTTGAGTTCCTGAACCAGATTCCTGAAATGGTCAATGGCACTGACAATGGGGCCGGGAGAATTCATGTCAACCCCTGCAATACGCAATTCATCCAGGGGATACATGCTGCCCCCCAGTTTTAAAAATTTCAGGTAGTCTTTGACAGCGGGTTTGCCTTTGTCCATGATCCGGGCTGCGATGGAAAGGGCTGCAGATATTCCGGTTGCGTATTTGTACACATAAAATCCAGAGTAAAAATGGGGAATTCTCAAGCATTCCAGGCTGAGTTCATCATCAAGGACAAGTGTTTTCCCGAAATAGGTTTCAAGGAGGCCTCGGTAATCATTTTGGAATTGCTTAAGGGTCAGGGCCTCATTGTTTTCGGCACGTTCATGGATGATTTTTTCAAATTCGGCAAACATGGTCTGCCTGAACAAGGTGCCGCGGATGTTGTCGATTTCCCTGTTGATGATGTATGCCTTCATGCGTGGATCCGATGTATGTTCAAGAAGGTAGCGGCTCAAAAGGGTTTCGTTTAAGGTGGAGGCCACTTCGGCCACGAAGATGGTGTAGCCGTGGCTGGCATAGGGCTGATGTTTTCTGGAATAATAACTGTGCATGGAATGTCCGGCCTCATGGGCCAGAGTATACAGGCTGTTGATGGCATCTTTCCTGTAGTTCATAAGGATGTAAGGCATAGAGTCATAACATCCCGACGAATAGGCCCCGCTCCGTTTACCCCGGTTTTCGTATCGATCCACCCAGCTTCCCCGGAGTCCCTCTTCAAGAATGCCCGTATATTCGGACCCTAATGGAGAAAGGGCCTTGATGCAGGTTGTCACCGCTTCATCGTAGTCCATGGAAAAATCCACATGGTTGACCAGGGGAACATGGGTGTCATAGATGTGCAGTCCGGATATATTCAGGGCTTTTTTACGAAACTCGAGGTAGTTGAACAGGGGCGAAAGATTGTCTTTGACCGTGGATATAAGGTTGTCATAAACGCTTTGGTCCACCTTGTCCTGGAAAAGGGACGCCGTGAGGCAGGAATCGAATTTTCGAGCCCTTGATATAAACACGTCTTTTTTCACCGAAGCGGCCAATGTGGCTGCAAGACCATGCTTATGGGCCTCATAGACCTTGTAGTACTGTTTGAATGTTTTTTTTCGAAGGGGTCGTTCTTTTTTGGACAGAAATGAAATGAAATTGCCGTGACTGAGTTCCACTCGGTTTCCGTCATTGTCCGTCATTGTTCCGAAACTGAAATCCGCATTGTCAAGCTGGCTGAAAATCTGGCGGGGGGACTGGAAGAGTTCGCTTTCCATGGCCAGGACCTGCTCCACCTCTTTGCTTCGGGTATGGGGTTTGTTTCTCAGGATTTTTTCAAGATAAAATCGGTAGTCTTTGATTTTTGGATTTTCAAGATAGTCGGCAAGGATGTCCTCGTCCAGGGAATGGATTTCAGGGATGATGAAACTGGAGGCATCGCTTATCCGTGCATGGAGGCTCATGGCCCTGAGATAGAAGGCTGTGTGGACCTGGTGCCTCGTGTCTTCATCGTTTCTCAGGTGGGCGTAGGTATAGATTTTTTCAAGGTCCCGGCCCATGGCATGATCAAAATCCAGGCATTCTATAAATACTGAGAATGATTCATGAAGTTTTCCTTTGAATTGTGTATATCCCGAAACACGCTCTGCAATGTTTTCAAACAGAAATTCCCACTGGGCCATGGTAGCAAACAGGGGGGACAGGTCCCACTGGTCTTTGGCGGGAACGGCTTTACGGTCAGGAAGGGATGTCGCTGCCATGGGCACTCCTTTATCAGGGTTTGTAACTGTATTTGGGCGTAGCCTTGATCACGGCCTTCATGGTGGGGAAGTGGGCTGTGAAGGCATCTTTGATTTCGTCGATAATGGCCTGATTGTCGGATTCGGGAATATCATCCTGGGTGACAATGTCGAAAATGGCGGTGCATATGTCACTCTCGCCTCCCACGATTCTCAGGTCATGGAATGAGTCGGCCTTGTCATGATCGCCCACAATGTGCTCAAGGACCCCTTTGATGTGATGATAGTCCGGATGGTCCATGTTCACGGGGTCAATATGAACCACCACAAGGCCACGGGTTTCTTTGCCTATTTCCTCTTCGATATCCTCGGCAATTCTGTGGAGAGAAAGGGCACTTTCCTTGTGGCAAACCTCAATGTGAAGGGAGGAAACGCTGGTTTGGCCGTAGGTGTGTGAAATGATATCGTGGACACCCAGAACACCGGGCTTTGATGCACACCGATCTTCGATCATCCGGATCAGGTCCTGTGACGGCGGTTCGCCCAGAAGGGGGTTGATGGCATCTTTCATGATCATGTAGGCTGAAATGAAAATCGCCACGGACACCAGGCAGCCCATGATCCCGTCCACCATGAAATAGCCGTATCGCGAACAGATAAGGGCCACCACAACCAGGACCGTGGACAAGGCATCACTCCGGTGGTGCAGGGCGTCTGCTTTCAGGGCCTTGGAATCAATGTGATCGCCAATATGGAATGAAAACCGAGCCATCAGCTCTTTAACCAGGATGGTGGCCGCCACGATGAGGATCACGTCCATGCTGACCCATGTCTTGGAGGGATGCATGATGGCAAGGATAGATGTTTTTAGCAGCTCAAGCCCGGCCACAAAAAGAAGGACCGAAATGATCAGGGTGGCCACGGACTCCACCCGGCCGTGACCAAAGGGATGTTCTTTGTCAGATGGCTTCCGGGATAGCTTGAAACCGATGATCACCACAATGGAGGTGGCTGAATCGGACAGGGTGTGAAAGGCATCGGCAATCAGGGCGGTGCTGTGGACGGCAATGCCCGCATAGAGCTTGACAATGAAAAGAAGGGTGTTGCCGATGATGCTGACCCAGCCTTCAAGAACACCGTATCGGGCCCGTATATCCGGGTCTCTAACCGAAGCACTCCGTGGGATGAACCAGGAAGCAAAGAATAATGATAGTCGTTTCACAGTTTAGGCCTTTTTCGCACGTCTATGATTGAAGTGGGAGAATAGCATAAATGGTTCTGTTTTTACAAAAACAAATGTCTTTGGTGGTTATAAAAGCTTTAACACGGACGGGCACGGACATACACGGACGAACACGGCAGGGACGGACACGGACATACACGGACGAACACGGACGAACACGGACGAACACAGCGGGGACGGGCATGGGGTGACATTGTATTTTTATAAGTCCCATGGGTCGCATGCGTCCCATATGGATTTACGGGTATGAATGTTCTTGAAATACACATAAAAGATGATATAATGTGTATACTATGCAAGGGAGGGTCTCATGAAACGTACAAACATTTTGCTGGATGAATTATTGATCGACAAGTGCTTGAAGGCCACAGGGATTAAAACACAAAGAGCCTTGATCGATCATGCGTTACGGGAACTGTTGAGGCATGAAAGACAGATCGATCTTCTTGAACTTAAAGGTAAGGTCACATGGGAGGGAGATCTTGATGCGTGGCGTCAGAGTCGGGGCCTGTGATGGTTCTTGTGGATACCTCTGTCTGGATTGATTTTTTTTCAGCATCCTCCCAAGCCCATGTGGACACCCTCGAACATCTTATAAGGACACGTCAGGATATTTGCATTTGCGGCATTGTACTTACCGAAATTCTTCAAGGAATCCGAGAGGATTCCGATTTCCAACGAACACAAGAGTTGCTTTCCCATCTGGTGTTTCTACCCATGGACTATTCTTCATTTATCCGATCTGCGGAAATATATCGATCTCTTCGTCGTCAAGGGATTACGATTAGAAAACCTGTGGATTGCATGATTGCTGCTGTTGCCCTTGATCATGATATTCCTCTTCTCCATAATGACAGAGACTTTGTTGCCATTGAAAAACATTTTGGTTTGAAACGGTTTTTGTGAAAAGGGTATTAACACGGACGAACACGGACTAACACAGCAGGGACGGACACGGACATGCACGGACGAACACAGCAGGGACGGGCACGGACGGGCAGACAATACCAGCGTCAATAAACAGCCGGATGCCCATAGGCATCCGGCTGTTTTTAAGGGATCGGATTAGATATTTCGGGTCCACAGAGAAGCAATGGCCGGGCCGGTGCCGACGCATAAAGAGGCGCCGCCTGTGGTGAGGTTCAGGCGTTCCATTTCATGGTAGAGAGAAACCACGATCCTTAGGGCAGAGCAACCCACGGGGTGACCCAGGGCGATGCCTGATCCGTTGTGGTTGACCTTGTCCATGGGCAGGTCGATGCCGTAGTCTTCCTTGAGCATGCGGCCCACACCGAGGAACTGGGCGGCAAAGGCTTCGTTGATTTCCCAGTAGTCCACGTCTTCAAAGGACATCCCTGCTTGTTCCAGGCATTTGGGAATGACCACGGCAGGTCCAAGGCCCATCACTTCAGGGGCCACACCGGCACAGGCCGTGTTGATCAGCTTCATCAGGGGTTTGATGCCCAGTTCTTTGGCTTTTTCTTCGGACATGAGGATAACTGCGGCGGCACCGTCATTGATACCTGATGCGTTGGCTGCGGTGACCACGCCATCTTTGCGGAACACGGGTTTCAGCTTGCCCAGGCTTTCCATGGTGCTGTTGGGAATGGGATGTTCGTCCGTATCAAAAATAATGGCGCCTTTGCGGCTGGGGATTTCAAAGGGAACGATTTCACGTTTGAAATGGCCGGCCTCAATGGCGGCAAGGGCGCGATTATGGCTGGTCAGAGCCAGGGTATCGCATTCTTCACGGGTGATGCCGTATTTTACAGCCACGTTTTCAGCGGTTACGCCCATGTGGCCTCCGGCCAGTTCATCCACAAGCCCGTCGTGGAGCATGCTGTCTTCAATGGTCCCCTGGCCCATGCGGTACCCGCTTCTGGCCTTGGGAAGCATGTAGGGCGCATTGGACATGCTTTCCACACCCACCACCATGGAGATCTCTGTTTTCCCGAGCATGATGTTGTGAGCCGCAATTTCAAGGGCTTTCATACCGGATCCGCAATTCTGATTGATCAGAACGGCGCTGCTCACATCGGAAAACCCGATGCGCTTGGACACCTGACGGGCAGGCAGGGAGCCCTGCATCCCTGGCAGACACTGACCCATGACGATTTCATCAATGGTGTCCGGGGCGATGCCGGCACGCTTGGCCGCTTCCTTGCCCACATGAACAGCAAGATCTCTTGCCGGAACATCTTTTAAGGTGCCCATGAATTTTCCGATGGCTGTACGGCATGCACTGACCATGACCACGTTTTTTATTGCCATTTAAATAACCCTCCTGATTAATAAAAAATATGTTAAAAAATAACGAATAATAATCCTTTTAAACGGTTCAGACCCTTGTATCGAAGGGGCCCAAAGGGCATGGCCCCTTTGGTTTAAAACCTTATCCATACCGTAAAAAAAAAGATATGTATAGATGAAAATACAGATAGATAGATAAGGATCCTGGTGTAAATTATTTGGTATGAATGTCTATAAATTGCTGAAGCATAACCTTCTGGATTGAATTGAGGGCCTGAAAACAGATGGCCATCTGTCGTATGGGAATGGATTTTCCAAAGACCTTGGAAACTGTGGTATCCCTCAGAGGTTGGATGGGGAAAGAACTGAAGTGCTGTTGCCCCTGGCTGGCAATCAGATCCAAAAACGAATAAGCACCGTCGATGGCCTGGGCACCCTGGTAGTTGAAGGCAAGGCCACCTTCACTGATGTTGGCAATTTGGCCCAGCTTTATCGGATAGGGCTTGAGTACGGCAAGAACATCACTGTTGACATTGTACCTGGGGTGTTTTCTCCGCTCAAGGCTCGGGGTCATACTCTAAATCCTGAATGTGTGTGTAATGCAATGGCCTAATACCGTTGACTCCTATGCAAAGGGTTTTGAATCAGGGCGTAAACACCTCGTCAAAATCAATGGCGGGTCGTTTGGGCGGCAGCGACGTTCCGGACTCCATGGCCTGGGCAAGGTCAGCCTGAGAATCCAGGTCCAGCCACCAGTAGCTGTAAGCACTGTTCTCCCGGCCATATTTGGACAGGACCGTGGGGGGGGTTCCGAATTTGTTCCAGTATAAAAGCCGTGTGTAGTTTATATTCCATAACAGAACATAAGGCATATCTTCGCAAAGGATACGGTCAATCTTACGGATGATGTCATTCCGTTGATGGATATCGAAAATGCCTTTCTGCTGTTCGATGAGGGCATCCACCTCGTTGTTCTTGAACCCTGTGATATTGTTGCTCCCTGTCCGGTCTGCCTCTTTGGATGACCACATGCTTTCCGGATCTTTGAAAATACCGGCTCCCCAGGCAGCCCATGTCATCTGATAATTGAATTCATCCATGTCCTTGGCCCAGGAGGCGCCGTCTTTTTTGTCCGTAATCAATTCAATGCCCGCATCTTTGAGATCTTCGGAATAAATGGCCAGGAATTTGTCTGTGGATGGATCACGGGTCAGGAATTTGAAGGAGAATTTTTTACCGTTTTTTTCAAGGAAACCTGTTTTGGGGTTGACGGTCCATCCTGCCTCAGTCAACAGTTGCCTGGCTTTTTTCTTGTCCAGCTCTTGCAGGGGGTTGGGGCAGGGGTTCTTCTTGGTGTACAGGTCCTCGTAATAGGAACGGTGGAGAAAATACTGATCATACATCAGGGTATGGTTCATTTTTTGCCGGTCCAGGAGGCAGGCCATGGCTTTGCGGACCCGGATGTCATCAAAGGGAAAATTTCTTGTGTTCATGGCAAAACCCTGGAAACCCACGGGCTGGTAATTGATGACCTTTTGTTTGACGATGCGGTTCGAATTGAACAAATCGCCGCTTGTTTCATTGACCCAGATTCGGGAGGTGTATACCGGGAACAGGTCGATCAATCCTTTTTTAAATGCTTCAAAGGCATTGATCCTGTCCGCGTAAAAACGGAATTTCAGGGTATTGAAATTGCCGATACCCCGGGCTCCGGGTGCATCCTTGTTCCACCAGTCGGAACGTCTTTTCAATGTCACATAGATTCCCTCCTTAATCTCTCCAAGGCGATAAAGGCCAGAGACAACCGGGAATTCAAAATTGATCTTGTTAAAGTCCAAGGCACCGTAAGCATGTTTAGGCAGAATGTGAAATCCGCCGCAGGCACCCAGGTTTTCCCAGTGAATTGTTTTTGCGGTAAACCGGATGGTGTTTTTATCCAGGATCACCGGAGGAAGAAACCGTTCCAGGCTGACTTTATGGGGACCGGTCATGTTTTTGGGATTTAAAATAGCTTCATAGGTCCACAGAACATCCTCGGCCGTTATGGGTGTGCCGTCACTCCATCGGGCCTTGTTGCTGATGTGGAAGGTGAAGCTTTTTTTATCATCGGAGATGGACCAGCGGTCGGCAAGACCCGGCTCATACTCAAGGGTGACGGGGTTCATGCCCAACAGGGTTTCAAACATGACCCCGAAAATTTCCGAGGTCAGGGAGTTGTTGTCCAGATAGTAATTGAAACTCTTGGAATACTGCCCGCCGAAAATGGACAACTCACCCCCGATTTCCGCATCCGGGCTGGCAATGGGATCGGGCGCTGGTTTGTAATTCGGGGAGGGGAACGTCTGATCCCCGAAACAGAGCGAGGCGGTTGTGAACAGCACGATTAAAACGACCAGTCCTTTTTTCATTCCTTGTCCCCTCAGGTTTTTTTCAGCACATCAATCATGGAATAAACATGGCCCGTGATGTTCTGTCCGATTTTTTCATGAAGGTACAGAACCGCATCCAGTGTACCTTCGGCATAGATATCCCTGCCGCTGATGTTGTGGGTGATACCGAACGTGGACGTGGCATTTTTATCGGTCAGGGTGTATGTATGCCAGCCGTGGCCGTCCAGATATTTTTCGGGAATGTTCCAGACGTTTTTCTGGGCAATGGGGTCCCTTTCCTTGTAAATCTCGTCTTCGGTAAAGGGAACGCCCAGATGGTTGAAATAGCGGACCATGGCCTTGGCCGTGCCGCTTGTATCGGCTTTCCAGCTCTGATGGCTTTCCTTGACCTCCATGGTGTATCCGGAAAACAGGCCGGGAAAGGTTTTGGCCGCATATTCCATCATGGCCATGATCCCCACGATCTGTTTGTTCATATTCGGGGCGATCACAGCGGGAATATCCGAGTCAAGAACCCGTTTTCTTATGCCATCACGATCCCCTCCGGTGGTGCCCATGACAAAGGGTAGTTGATGACTGCAATAAAAATCCACATTGGAGTTGACGGCACTGGGGTGGGTGTAGTCCACGGTAATGAAGGGGCCATGCTTTAAAAGAAGGTCTTTGATTCGCCCGGACCGGTTTTCGGGCCGGATCAATTCTACCTCCGTGTTTTCGACCCTGTGGGTGGCAGCGGTCACATCAGGTCCTGTCAGGGAGCTTTGTATCAAACGAAAACGCCCATCATGTGCAGCATGGCGGTAAATGGTTTCGGCCACCTTACCCGGGAGCCCGTTGATCATCAGTTGAATGGTGTTCATGGTATATCCTCATGGTTTATTCTGCGCATCGGGGATTACATTAGCCCAAGCGTCACAATTTTTCTATGATTTTTTTAAGGCCCTTGAAAGAACAGCCTTCCAGGTGAGTTATGTTCCTTTTCAAGGATATGACAGCCGGGGGGATAAAGGCCTCGAACTGTTTTTTCCCCTTGACCCGGCTCAAATACCCGAAGGCCCCCAGCATCTGAAGGTTTCGCGTGATTCTGACGTGGATGTAATTTTCTATAAAATCAGCACGATGAACCGGAGTAATCCCAGAGTATACTTCCAGGAAAAAAGAAAGGAATTCATCTTGCATCACAGGATCGATTCCTGCGTAAGGATCAATCAGAAGGGAGGCAAGATCGTATTGGACCGGACCCATCCGTCCCCCTTGAAAATCAATGATATGACAGGACTGATCTTTGACCATGATGTTTCGGGACTGAAAATCACGATGCATGAATCCCGTGCATCCGTTTGAAAGGGCCCGGTCTGCCAGCACTGAAAATTCATCATCAAGGACGGTGACCGGGAGGTTCATGCCCAGAACCCCATTGGCAAAGGCACTGATAAAATAATGGCATTCCCGTTCCATGATCAGGTCATGATCATAGTGGCTGGTCTGGCAGGTCCAGTGGCTTTGAAACCCTTTGGCCCCATCCACTGACATTCTGGCCAGGGTGCCAAGCACGGATCGGTAAAGCGTGACCTTAGATTGAACCGAGGATTGCCTGGCCCAGTGGTCCAGGTGGACGTCTCCCAGATCCTCCATATAAACCTGGCCTGAAAAGAGATCAACATCATAAATTATAGGGACGGGAATCATTTTGTCCCGAAGGTGTCTGCCAATGGCCACAAAGGATGCGGCTTCCGATCGAGGTGCGTTCAGAGTGATGCCATGGTCGGATAGTATCAGGCTTTGATTCTTGCTTTGCAGGCGGTAATAGGTTCGGTCCGATCCGTCACCGGCCAGTTTTGAAACAGCCAAGGCAGAGTCAGGCGGCCTTTTATAAACATACTCAAACACCCTGGGTGCAGTCAGCTCCCGGCATGCTTCCAGGTATTTTTTGGGTGTCCCCATATCAATCCAGTACGGTTTCTCAAGGACAAGGGCCTTGACGTGGGGGCCGTTTTCTATGAGATTACGGTAAAGGTCAATGCTGCTGTAGGGGCCTGTTTCGGGAATCATGGAAATGATTTGGGGGTCAATGACCTGGATGCCGGTGAACGCCAGATCTGGAAGGGCGTTGTCAGGCTTTTTCCCAAGGTAAAAGCCTTTGACAAACCCCTTTGAATCTGTTGCGACACAGTTGAATTCCGGATAATCGTGGAGAACCAGGGTCACAGGATGGGAATGGCTCAGGTGGTATTGGTATACCTCATTGTAATCCACGTCGGTGACAATGTCGCCATTGACCACAAGAAAGGGTTCGGAACCCAGAAAATCGGCCACATTCCTGATGCCACCACCGGTGTCAAGAATCTCCTTTTCATGGCGGGTGACCACAGGGACCGGGTACCTTTTTTTTTGGATATGGTGTTCGATCTGTTCATGCAGATGGTGGGTGTTTATGATGATTCCCTGGCACCCTGAATAGATCAGCTGATCAATGGTCCGGTCCAGAATGGCCTTTCCGCACACTGTAAACAGAGGCTTGGGAATTGAATCTGTATACGGCTTTAACCGTGTCCCATACCCGGCTGCGAGGATGAAGGCTTTCATACGGATAGGTGCCTTTCGCCCGACGATCACATCTGTATCAGGGAGATGTAATCCTGAATGGTTTCATAAAAATACCTGCGTTTATCTTCGGAACCGGGTTCGTTCAGCCCTTGGCCCGTAAAATAGGATAAGGCATTTTTAAAATTGATCTCGGACAAGGATTCCGGAAGATCGATTTCATGGTTTTTGTACATTCTCCGGCCCATGGACAGGATTTTTTTCACGGCGGTTTTGCCCTCAAAGCTGTTTTCCGGATAGCGTTTGAAAAAATTTAAGGCCACCATGTAGGATTCCATATAGGTTTTCAAAAAACTGGCGAAACAGTTGAGTTTTCTGTATCCCTCCGAGGTCAGATCATAGGTGTCCGGACGGGTGGGGTGGGGCGTGATAATACCATCGTTGATAAAGGCTTTGATATCTTTGCGGATCAGATATTCGGCCGGCGTTTCCCTGTCATAGGAAAACTCATTGTCAAACATCTTTTTTAAAATGTTGTAGGAGTCGATGAGGTCTCCATGCTTGAATTGAAAGGAATTCTGTTTGAGTATCGACAGGGCGCTATACGTGGCTGAAATAAAAAAACCGATGCAGTTGTTTTTGTAATATCCAAGAAGGGGACGTTTGCTCGTGTTGACCTTATAGATGGTTTTGGCCGTGGGTTCCGATTCGGTTTCAGCATTGACTTCTATGAAGTTCCTGCGGTCATAATTACTGATCACCGTATTGATGGCCCAGGGCCTGTTCTGGGACAGGGTGTCGGACAAAAGCGTTCCCTGGGATTTTAAATAACTCATATACATGTCGATATCAATCATCAGCTGTTCATGGGAAAAACGCTTTTTGGGGCTGTTTAAAATGGCGCTGGCCACAATGCCGTAGGGTGTGACCAGGGCGACCTTTTGTATGGAATGGACCAGGCGATATCCCATGGCCCGGCACAGGTCGTTGTGCTGTTCCCGGTCCTGGTCATAAAAAGAGTCCCCGCGGGCTTTAATGAACGCATTGAGGGACATGGGTTCGTGGAAATTTATATATACCTTGCCATACCGTTTTTTTAGAACCCGTCTGGCCTTGAATATCTGACCCACACTTTCGGGTTCCTTTTCACCGCCTTCCACCTCGTGAAGATAAGCGTCCTCTTCTAACACACGGTCATAGCCAAAAAAAACCGGGACAAAGAGAAGATCGTCACAGGCTTTTTCCCGTAGGGAGTCAATAAGGATGGACAACAGACCGAATTTGGGCGGAAGAAGTTTTCCGGTGCGGCTACGGGTTCCTTCAATGAAAAGTTCAATGTTAAACCCTTCGGACAGAAGTCGTTTCATATATTCGGAGAAAATTTTGGCATAAAGCTCCGCACCTTTGAAGGTCCGACGCATAAAAAAGGCACCCCCCCCCCTGAAGATGGTCCCCATGGGCCAGAAAGAGAGATTTTTTCCGGCGGCAATATGGGGGCAGGGCATGTTATTGATATGGAAAAGATACGACAAAATCAGGTAATCCAGATGGCTCTTGTGGCAGGGAACCAGAACCATGGGGGCCTGGATGGACATTTCCTTGATCCTGGCCAGACCTTCATAATCCACGGTGATACCCTCAAACAGGTTTTTGAACAGCCAGTCCAGAACGATTTTGTAAGCCGTGATCCATTTGGAACTGTAATTGGCCGCAATTTCTTCCAGGTAACCATCGGCCTGTTTGTTTACCTCCCGAACGGGAAGATTGTTTTTCAGGGCGTAGTCATTGAGGAAATGCTTGAGCGACTCACCGGTCAGGACGTTTTCTTTGAGCTCTTCACGGGATTTGAGCACCGGCCCTGTGATAGTCTGGCGGTGACGGTTGATACGGTTAATCAGCTCCCTTCGAAAGGTGTCGGCCTGCTCGTTGATCAAAAGGTCACAGATATCCGGACGCTCCAGAAATGTTTTTAAACTCAAGGGCTCGATAATTTCAGAAAAACTATTTTTTGAGTCGCTTAAAAGCATGACAAGACGTCTCAATTTGCCGGGTCGTTCCTGGGTTCCGAACAGCAGCTCAACAAACGAGTGCTTCATTTTTTTTGGTTTAGGGCTGAAAAAAATAAGTTCAAGGACGAAATAAATGGGCCTGTCAATGGTTTTTTGCATTTCGATCAGGTATCGGATGGGGTCGGTTTTTTCTTTGACAAAGCGTTTGTAAAACGAATCCTTGCCGATCAGGGTCATAAGGGCTGACCGCCCTCCCAGCAATTGGTTTTTGATGTGACCTGTTTCAAACGGGTCGGGCATGGAAAAATGCCTTAAAAAATAATTGATATGGGAATAGATGATTTTGAACAGATGGATGGTGGGTTGCCAGATGATAAAACTGTAATCAAAACCAATGGTCGGGTATGGAAGACCCATTTTTTGGAACCGAGTGAAATAAAAGAGATATTCAAAATGGCTCCGGTATTTGGATGCATAGACAATGACGCTGTCCTCGGGAAGGTCTCCCAGGCGCTCAATCTGCTTTGTGTTGAAGCGGATGTTCCTGAACAGATAGTTTCTAAGGGCCGCAGAAAAAAAACCCGATTTAACGGGAAGATGTGAAGAATAATGTATGACTGGGTTTCTTAGATTTCTGAGGATAAAATCTTTGAATTCTTGAGTCCATCGAAGGACGGATTCTTTGATGCTTATTTTCATGAATAACTCTCACATATATATCAACCTGAAATGGCACAAAGGGTTGTTTTTGGTTTAAGTTTTGAAAGACACCGCCCATCTCGAACGGCCTGAAGTTTGTTCGATGACTATGACGAATTTAAGTTGATAATAAATAGTATAGTTTGTTTTAGAGTGCAAGAATATAACAATGTTTTTTATAAGCCGTGGGAATTTTAAGACGATCATGACCTACAAAAATATTAAAAGAACTTGATTTTTTTGGGTTGCTTTGATGCATTTGATATGGTAGCTTCCGAAGATTAAATTGTTCCGCTTAGATGAATGATTGTTTGTTGATTGAACAGGTGCGGACCATCCTTAGGATAACCTGCATGCCATAAGCATGAATTTAGCTGGTGCGGGTCCCGTGTGAGCCTTTTTTCACGGTGGCAGGTTTGAATAATATGATAAAAAAGGCCATGAGCCGCAGGTAATAAAAACGATTACCCCTTCAGGGGACGGATTAAAAAAAATACGAATTAAAGCTAAAGGAGGTTGTTTTATGAAGACGTTGATTGGTGGCGCTATTGCAGCTACTCTGGGTTTGATCGGGATCGCAGTTTGGTTTCAACCGCTTATGAATCTTTTGGCAGCAACGATTCCCCCCGTTCTTCTGATTGGTGGTTGTCTTGCCCTGTACCTTGGTTTTGATGAACTCAAGGATTCCTGGAAAAAAGATGAAGAAGGCGCATCAGACGCTGAACCCGGAAAAGAATAACTGAGTCGCTCTATTTTTTGAAGAGACCTAAGCCTTGCAGATTTATTTGCAGGGCTTTTTTTATTGGGTGATGGGTAATGTGGACTGGGTGGATTGGGTGGACGGCGTCAGTTTTTTTTGGAAATGGCTGAGGTGGCCAGGTGATCGGCGCGTTCATTGCCGTCGATGCCCGAGTGACCGGCAACTTTGACCAGGGTGAGGTTTTTAAAGCCTTTCATCATGGTTCTGATGGATTCTACCAGCTCAATGTTTTTCTTGGGTTTCCAGTTCTTGGTCAATAGACCCAGGGCATAGCTGCTGTCCGTGTATAAACGGACCGGAAGTTCGGGTTTTTTGATTTCTGAAAGGCCCACCCGAATGGCTTCAAGTTCGGCAATGTTGTTGGTGCCTTGGCCGATAAACCGGGAGATCTCCTTTTCGTGCTGACCATATCGAAGCAAAACGCCGATGCCCGAGGGACCGGGATTGCCCGAGGAGGCTCCGTCCGTGAACACATGAACCACACCGTTTTCGTCATGGGACAGTCCACTGTGCTCAAGGGGCGTCGATGGTGTTTTTTCCCCGGGTGATTTATTTTTGGTGGACTTTTTTCCTGCTTTGGAATTTTTTTCAACCAGATTTTCCGGAGCATCGGATTTGAGGCTGTCCGGATGGACACGGTACTCGTAATCCTGGGAAAGGTTGTATTTGATCAGGACCTTTCCGTTTTCAAGCACAAATTCCCCTTTGCCATCGGTTTCAACCCAGACTTTGTTGCCTTTGAAGCTCATGCGTTTCCAGTTTGATGATGTTTTGTCCAAAACAGTATCCTTTAGCCGTATAGATGAAACGCGGTTTTCACGTGTCCAAAATCCCGAAGATCCGACTGCCAGGAGGCCTTGATGCTTGAGATGTTTTCCATGGCCCCAAGTCGTTCTCTGATCATCGAGTCCCCAAGGATCAGGTCCATGGGCAGTTTCTCAAACTCATATTCATAGGGAGGTGATTTCCACTGAAAACTGTCCTTGCCCTGGGCCATGAAGCCCTGAAGCAGGGCCAGAGACAAGGCATAGGGCTGGTATTCTTTAAGGTCAAGAATGTGGATCTGAAACCCCTTACACGTGTTTCCCTGCCATTTGTTGGAGGTGGGTTCGAAAAAGACCGGTCTCAGATGGACCCCGGCCCGAAGTTCCGTGGGTATGCTGTTGATCATGTCGTAGGGTTCGGCATAGGGGGCTCCCACCAGTTCAAAGGGCTGGGTGGTTCCCCTGCCTTCGGACACATTGGTCCCCTCAAAAATCACCTGGCCCGGATAAACATAGGCCGAGACCGGGGTCGGGAGATTGGGCGAGGGCAGAACCCAGGGCAGGCCCGTCTCGTGAAAATACATATCCCGTGACCAGCCGGTCATGGGGATGACCTCAAGATCGCAGCCAATGGAAAAATGCTCGTTAAACAATAGGGCGAGTTCACCCATGGTCAGGCCATGGCGCATGGGAATGGGAAACCTGCCCACAAAGGACCGGAACGCATCCTTAAGCAGATTGCCTTCCATGGTCACACCGCCCACGGGATTGGGCCGGTCCAGGATTACGATTTTTTTTCCCCATTCTCTGGCCGCCTCCATGCAGTAAGATACGGTATACATAAAGGTATATACACGGGTGCCCACATCCTGGAGATCCACCAGGAGAATATCCAGATTATCGAACATGGCCTGGTCAGGCTTTCGTTTGTCACCATACAGGCTGTAAACCGG
>Ga0180007_10002715_pt1 | contig 20625 bp, 20 predicted proteins | sample MM_PC_MetaG_FD_121122 | JGI IMG/M metagenome (GOLD analysis project Ga0180007, IMG submission 121122) | Groundwater microbial communities from the Aspo Hard Rock Laboratory (HRL) deep subsurface site, Sweden - MM_PC_MetaG | ecosystem: Environmental > Aquatic > Deep subsurface > Groundwater... | reverse complement strand
TAAGGGGCCATTTACCCGCATTGACGGGGTGGTAATGTGGCATTTTTATGCGGAAGCGCCTAGGAGGGGCTCGACCATGTTTACGGAAATCAGGTACAGCAAAGACGAAAGAATCTTTAGAGGATTTCTTAATGGAGTCCTCAATGATTTTGACGAAGATGGCTTCAGGCTTGAAAGTATAGAAGAAGTTCTGGGGGGGCTTGAAGAAAAATTCACATGACGCACATCAAACTTTTCAAACAGGCTGGTCAATAAGAGCGACTAAAATTGCCACCATCTGTCGCGTCAGATATACTCCACCCACTGGGTACTTGGCACTCATTACTTCTTACTAACACAACATGCAAAAAACCATAAAAGTCATCCTCGCCTTCATCTGGCTCGCCGTAATCGGCTACTTTTTTTACTTCCAGAATCACCTCTATTACTTAGAGAGCCTCACCTTCCTGGGAAGGATTATTCCCGGGCTTATTGCGGTCGCGATAGTTTTGATAGGAGCCTTTTTATTCAAAAAAACAAACTTCTGGATAGCCCTACTCACAATCTTTCTCCTGACAGGCACGGTATTAACAGCCTCTCAGCTATCGGCAGACCTCGCCCTCTACAGCGGGAACACCTTGATCCAGGATGAACTCGGCTGGGGGATGCTCGCGGAAGGAATCGAGCCCTCGGCAGGCATGACGGTTATGGTGGAAAAGGACACAATCGTGGGAAGTTCAAGCAAACTTATGTCGGCACTACCCGCAGAAATAGGAGAGTTTTTCGCAAAAGTAGATATCCTTAAATCAGTCGCATTCGTTTGGCTGAACCTCATAATGGTGGTCGGATTTCTCGCACTTCTCACTTTGGCGGCCTTCTCAATCGGACATAAAATCCTCAAACCCAAGAATCTGACCCTCGCAGAATTCCTGATGAGTACGGCGATAGGAATAGGAATTTATATGGGCGCGATGTTTGTCCTTGGGCTTGCCGATCTGATTTATTGGCCGGTCATAGTCGCGATAGCGGCAATCGGATCAGCATTTTCAGGAAGAAGCATCCTTTTATTAATTAAAAAAATAACAACCTGGCAACCGAAAATCACGCCAAGCATCCTCCCGCTCGCGGCGATAACGGTCCTGATTTACAACATACTGGACATCATAAGACCCGTTCCGATAGGATGGGACGACACCAATTACTACCTCTACATCCCGGAAAAAATCGCTGGAACTCACGGTCTTCTCGACGGCGCGGGAGGTATGTACAACTGGGAACTTTTCACAACAATCGCAAGCTTCACAAACAGCGCGATGCTGCCGATGTTCACGAACTTTTGGGGAGGCCTACTCGCTTTGGCGGCTCTATACCTTGTCCTAAAGCAATTTCTTTCGAATAAAAACGCACTTACGCTAACAAGTCTTTTTTACATTTTGCCGGCGGTGATTTTTCAATCCTCAACAGATATAAAAAACGACCTTCCGCTACTATTCTTCATCTTGATGGCGGTTTACGCTTTTACCAAAAAAGAGACAAGGTTCGCCGCGATAATGCTGGGAATCGCAGTTGGAATAAAAGCAACGGCGGCGATAGCGGTAATCGCAATGATCCCTCTGCTATTCAAGAAAAAACAAGCAATAGCGGTAGGATTCTTCCTGTTCGCGATGCTATTCTTCGTGGCCGGACAGGGGAATTTATTCCTTGTCGATATGTTCTCCCCGGAAACAATACGGATAATCTCGTATGCGCTTCTCGGAACCGGAGTATTGGCTTTGATACCCGTTAGACCAACCAAGCAAACGGCGGTATTTCTGGGGCTCATTGCCGCCACCATGCTCCCCTGGATTATCAACAACTCGATTATCGATGGCATGCCGCTCACCACCACAACATATCTTGGCAGCAACCCGAACAATGCAGGAATCAGCTTCACCGGGTATGTCGAGCAGTGTCCCGACCTGGAGAATCTCGATGAGGAGCTCTCGCGATACATAACCGGTAACGGGCAGAAAGAGTTTGGCGTGAACCTCTTTCATTTATTGAGAATGCCTTGGCAGATGACGATGAACCCCGGTTTTACGGGGATTTATTTGGATATAAGTTTCATATTTTTGGGGCTTTTGCCGTTATTTTTGTGGTATCTGATAGAAAAAAACGACAAAAAATTCAAAGTAATTGCAACTGCAAGTGCCTTTTACTTCCTCATTCTTACTCTGTTTTTCAACGGGGTGATTTGGTACGGACTTGCCGGGATTTGTATGCTGATTTTGCTTGTTGGTATTATGCTGGAATCTTATGAAAAAGACTCTTGGCAGGGTGAAAAAATGCTGAGCCTTGTTGTAAGAACGGCGCTTACCATTACGGCCATTACGGTTGTTTTTATGAAAATCGCATCTTTCGGCAGTATCGAACAGTTGGCTTATCTCGGGGAAGTTATTGATGAAGAAAAATATATCGAAACCATTTATCCCGGAGTATTGCAGGCAGTCGAAATAGTGCCGGAAGATACTCATGTGTTAAGCATTGGCGGAGGAACAGCATACTTTTTTGCGGGGGAAAATATCGACTTCGTTAAAGATGAAACCTTTGACACCCTGGCTTGCCTTAGGCAAAATTACACCCCAGAGGAAGTCATAGAAATTTACAGAGATCTGGGGATCGGATACATGGCAATCGACTACACTTTGCTTTTGGAACCGGATGCGGACGACGCAATTCGGAAAAGATACATAAACGCTCTCGAATTTGCAGATAAGTACTTGGAAAAACTGGTCTCCAAAGAAGATTTTGCTCTCTACAAAATATGAAAAAAATAATAGTTCTCGGCTCAACCGGTTCGGTCGGCCGCCAAGCTCTGCAGGTTGCAAAAGGCCAAAAAATAGTCGGCATAAGCGGCCATTCCAACCTGAAACTTCTCGAAAAACAGGCGAAAGAATTCGGCTGCCCTTATACGCTGGACCCTATGGAACTTGCCTCGCAAAAATGCGATATAGTAGTAAACGCAATCTCGGGACTTGCCGGCCTCCCGCCTCTTCTCGCCGCATTGGAAGCGGGCAATAAAGTTGCACTCGCAAACAAAGAATCAATAGTTGCCGCCGGTTCCCGCCTGCACAAATACCGCGATCAAATAATTCCCGTCGATTCCGAACACTCTTCGATTTATAGATGCCTGCAAGGCCGCGAAGAACCGATCAGGCGCATAATTTTAACCTGTTCGGGCGGCCCTTTCTTCGGTCGCACGGATCTTTTCGGGATAACCCCTAAGCAAGCTCTCGCCCACCCAACATGGAAAATGGGCAAGAAAATCTCAATAGATTCCGCAACACTGATGAACAAAGGATTCGAAATCATCGAGGCGCACCATCTTTTCGACATCCCTTATGAAAAAATCGATGTTCTCATCCATCCTCAAAGCCTCGTTCACGGCATAGTTGAATTCGAAGACGGCTCAATCCTCGCTCACGCTAGCAATCCGGACATGCGCATCCCGATAGCTTACGCCCTGGGACTTCCGGCGCCTAACAACAAACTCAACCTTACAAGCCTGGAATTCTTCCAGCCCGATCATAAAACTTTCAAAGGCATCAAACTTGCGCTAAAATTCCAATCCCGCGGCGAAAGTCTGGTCCGCGCGAACGACGAAGCTGTCTCGAAATTCCTCGCAGGAGAAATAAGCTTCCTCGACATCTATAAATACATAGAAAAGAACGCATGAACATAGGAATAATTTTAGCCGGAGGCCAAGGCTGGCGCCTTGAAGCCGGGACCAAGAAGGCTTTTGTTACAATGCTGGGTTTGCCGATGCTTCATTACTCGCTGGCCGATTTCTTAGCATCAGACCATATCGATATTGTCGTCGTTGTGATTCCGCCAGGCTGCATCCGCGAATTTAACAAGGTCGCAAGCAGACTCCCTCCAATGAAAGAAGTTTACAAATTAACGGGAGGAACGACCCGCTTTAAATCTCTAAAAAAAGCTTTTAAAGCAATAGAAAAAAACATCCCCGAAAAAGACCTCAAAACCTCCAACATAATCATCCACAACGCCGCCAATCCGGGAGTAGGTTTGGACGAAATCCAGCAAGTTGTAGAAGCGCTCGATATCTGCCCCGCAGCCGGAATAGCGGTACCTTTAACCGACACACTCCGCCAGATCAAAAGTAACTCAACAATGACAATCCCGCGCGACAACCTCTGGCGAATGCAAACCCCCCAAGGACTTCACTACAAAACTCTCAAAGAAGGAATAAAACTCGCCAAGGAAGAGCCAACAGACGATCTTCAGCTCGCCGAACTCCAAAATATCAAACCGAAAATCATCCCCGGCGCCGCCCAAAACTTCAAAGTAACTTCACAAACAGATTTCGACCTGATGGAAAGCCTCGTCCTGGCCAAGCGCCAACACGACACGGGCATAGGAGAAGACTTTCACCTCTTCGGAGAAAGAGAACCGCTCATCCTCGGAGGCATGGAATTTCCCGATTACAACAGGTTGGAAGCCGACTCGGACGGAGATGTAATGCTCCACGCACTCATCACCGCCCTCCTGCAGTACATGGGAGAAGGCTCCCTCGGCAAATTCATCGAGCCGATATTCGAAGAAGGAGGCGGAGACAGCAGGTATTACCTTGAAAAAGCTTTTGAACTTCTTGATAGGGACACTTTTCAGCACTGGATAACCAAAATCCAGTTCGTATTCGAAGGCGAAATCCCAAGCATCGACCGCATCGCTCCCCGCCTCAAAAAATCTGTCGGAAAACTTTGCAGCGTCCCCCCGCATATCATCTCAATCGCCGCCCATACTGGCGAAGGACTCACGGAAGGGTTAAGATGTATGTGTCTAATTTCTTTTGATCGGATATGGTTAGGATAGCGACAGGAAGCGACAGCGATCCAGTCGCCAAAAAAACTATGAAACAAATCGTAAAATCTTACGCAAAAGTAAATCTCACTCTCGACATACTCGGTCGAGACCCGGAAACCGGCTATCACTTTATCGATACCGTGATGGCTGAGGTGCCCGATCTTTATGATGAAATCACAATTGAGCCTAGCGATCATCTCGAGATTTTGACCGACAACGATGAGCTCAATGAGTATCCTGAGGAGAACCTCGCGTACAAGGCGGCCCTCGACGCTCCGGTTAAGATTTTTATCAAAAAAAACATTCCACTAAGATCAGGCTTGGGAGGAGGATCAAGCAACGCCGCAGCAATCTTGAAGGCCCTCCACCCCGAAAAAGCACAGGAAATCGCCCCGCGACTTGGCATGGATGTGCCCTTTTCGGTACAAGGAGGCATCTGCCGCTGTACCCACTTCGGAGAGGTTATCGAGCCGATCCAGACCGACTTGCAATTGCAATTCAAGCTCGACGCAACAGAAGGAACTCGCTCCACACACGGAGTCTATCAGTCGATTGACCTTGAAAAATGCGGCCGCGACGTCGCGAAGACCGAGGCCTTAATCCGCGCACTCCAAGAAGGCGACCTCGCAGCAGTCCGCGCAAACATTCACAACGACTTCGGCAAAGGATTAACAGGTTCAGGGCCGACTAAATTCCGCATCATTAGCTGATCGGCAAGCCCCGGCTCAGGCCGATCTCTCAGCCGCCAGTCTTCAGGCGGACTATTTTCGCCCTTGATCATTCCGCAGTGAGCAAGCCGCTCATGCCTCTTGCATAACGCTCTGATGCAGTCCGGATCGTGAGTGTGGTGCTTCGAGAATCTCTTGGCGTGATGAAAAATCTCAGGAGGATGAGTGCACTCGGGGAAAGCACATTTGTACTCTTGTCTGGCCAGAACAAGACGCTGAACATCCTTGCGGATGGTCCGAGGAGGGTTCTTGCGCGCTGTTTCCCGCCGCTTGATGCAGTCGGGACAAACCTTGATCTCCACGCGCTCTTCCTGCGGCGCGCCCTCCATCATGGCTTCCATTGCCTCGTTCCAGGTTAAAGCCTCTCCCCGCTCTTTTTCTAGCTTTTGTTTGAGTCGCCTGAGCTTAGCCTCAACCTGTGGACTGACTTTAAAAGAAAGGGTGTTCCATTCAGGTTGGGGATTACCGCATGCGGTAGATTCTGACCTGTTATTTTGTACGCAAAGAACAAGTGCTTGCTGAGGCATAGTTTCGACCTTCTCAGCCCACTCCTTTTCATTATCAGAAGTGGCAATATAGGCGACTTTCTCGACCTTGCTCCAACTCTGAGCCCCGGTCTCAAACTGCTTTTTAAGTGTTGGCTTATCTTCAAGCTTCCCGGAAAGCCTCAAGATCCGATCAACCTGCTCCTTCCTCATGCTAGCAAGCTTAGCCGCGAACTCATAGATAGAGGAGTATCCCCGCCTCTTATAAAGTCGCCTGTGATAGACCTCCGGCAGCAGTCCGGCGAACTTCCGAGTCCATTCCCGAGCCTTGAAGCCGTATTGCTTACAAAGTCCGTAAAGCTCGCCATCAGATAGTTTCTTGACGTTCATTTTGACTGTGGTCAAATAGTGAGTGTATGCTTATGTTAGCAGGTTAAAACCCCCGGGTCAATGACAAAAAATGCTATCACGAAATGATCCGTCAAAAATGCAAGATGAAATTTATTCTTCAGTAAAAAAGGGTTTCAAAAGATATCTGCAGCGTTGAGATGTATCAGTACGCCAACCTGTGATTTCAGGATCTTTGCCATCTTTGCCTTTTTGAATCTCAGGGAGTGCAGTCCTGCAGTTACCATTATGATCAATTTTGTCACATCCCAATACTCCTCTGCGACCATCGCGCATCAAAATCACAATAGGTTTCTGAGGGAGATTGTGCTTATCAAAGCCTTTCCGAGCAGACTCTATAAGCTTAGCTTTACCCCAATCTATGTCGCCTGAAGAGGAGGAGGTGGCTTGGTCGATCAATACTTGCAAATCATCTTTAGAATGCATGCTTGTACAAGGCTCAGGCAAAGAGTTGCTACCTGCTACTTCTGTTCCCATAATGTTTTAAAATTAGGGATATAGGGAAACACTCTACCATATCCCATTGCCCTGTCACAACAAAAAATTCTAAAAACGACTTCCATGAAACCAAGCAATCGATGGCCCGACATCAGTCCTCAAGGATTCCATAAAGTCGGTTATTTTCTGCAAAAAAGGGGTCGGCTCCACGCAGCTAAAATCATAAGTTCCAAGCTCCTCTGCCAATAACTCCTGCAGATCCTCGTCGGAAACGCCTTCCACTCGAACACCATATTGAGCAAAAACATAAGCAAGAGTAATAGCGCAGTGGTGATTTTTATTAAGTACTCCTTGATATAAAATCTGAGCACCTTCAGCAATACGATCGGAATCGGGATCTAATAATAGGTATATGCCATACATTATCTCAGACATAGGATGATGAAGTTCAATAGATTGTTGAAATAGATCCTCTGCAGTTTTTGGATGCTTTTTCAAAAACAACAACCCTAAATTATGAAGAATATTACTTCTTTCAAGCGGCGAAGCCGATTCCCCCAAGGCTTCAAGAGCTTCCTGATAATCATTTATTGCATCATCGGTTTCACCCATGGCCTGATGAACACGAGCTTTTTCATACAAGGACAAATGCTCTAATAAATCAGGGGTCACGCGCTCTGCAACTTTACGAACAAGCTGCATCGGAGAATCAGCACGCAAAGCTTTCAACAAATCTTGTTCTTCCAATTCACCCGGTTTTTCATCTCCCAGAGATTCCAAGTATTCAACAAGATCAGGATCATATTGTTCTTCAAATGATTCAGGCATTTTTTAAAATTAAAATATAGGAAAACACTCTACCACACTAACCCCTAAATCCTCAATCCTAAATCCCCTCCTAAATCCTATCCCCTACATCGCCCCCCGCCCCTCCAGCGCCCGACTCAAAGTAGTATGATCCGCATATTCAAGGTCCCCTCCGGAAGGCAGTCCCCGCGCAATCCGCGACACAGAAACATCCAGCCCATCAAGCATCCTGGCAATATAAAGAGCAGTAGCCTCTCCCTCCAGATTAGGATTGGTCGCCACGATAACTTCCTTGACAGAAAGCTCCCCATCAAGCCCGCCCTTGGCAACCCTCTCCTGCAACTCCTTCATCCGAATATCATCAACCCCGATTCCATCAAGAGGCGCAATCAACCCATGCAAAACATGATAAACACCTTTAAACTCACCGGTTTTTTCAATAGCAATCAAATCCAAACTGTCCTCAACCACACAAATCACCTCTTTATCCCGACTGGAATCATCGCAAATCTCACAAATCTCACCCGTACATAAATTAAAACACTCCCGGCACAAGCCGATCCCCTCCCTGACGCGAGCAACCGCATCAGAAAGCCCCCGAGCAACTCGATCAGGACTTTTCAGGATATGAAAAGCCAACCTCTGAGCCGTTTTGGGTCCGATCCCCGGCAGCCTCCCGAGCTCGTTTATCAGGTCCTCAACATTTTTCGGAAGGTACTTGGCCATCAATCATCTTTAGAAAATATTTGTGAACCCTCAGGTCTGAAGTCAGCTCCGGGTGAAAGCTGGAAACCAGGATATTCCCCTGGCGACACATTATAACCTCCTTCCCGTATTTAGCCAAAATTTCGACCCCTTTGCTTGTTTTTAGAATTTTTGGAGCCCTTATAAAGATTGCATTAAAAGATTTTCCTTTAAAAATCTTGATCTCCGCCTCAAAGCTATCCATCTGCCGCCCATAGGCATTTCTTTCAACTTCAATATCCATAAAATCCTCAAGCAAAATCGCTCCCGCGCAAGTCCCGTAAACCGGCATCCCGCCACGAATTCGATCAGCAAGAGCCTTGTCTAAGCCTGTTAATTTCATCAGCTTGCGAATCGTAGTGCTTTCGCCACCCGGGATAACAAGAGCCGCAACCCGTGTCAAATCGTCAGGCACGCGAACTTCAAGAACCTCGGCACCGCAAGCCGCAAGAGCCGCCTTATGCTCTTTAACAGATCCCTGAATTGCGAGTACGCCGATTTTCATTTTCTAATTTCAGATTTAAACCCCGCGATCAGCATATTTCGTCTCCAAATCCTTAATTTCCAAACTATCCATCGCCTCCCCCAGCCCCTCGGAAATAGCCGCAATTTTAGCAGGATCATTGTAATGCATAACCGCCTCAACAATAGCTTTCCCTCTTTTAGCAGGATCAGAAGATTTAAAAATCCCCGACCCGACAAAAACACCATCACATCCAAGCTGCATCATCATAGCCGCATCAGCAGGAGTGGCGATCCCCCCGGCCGCGAAGTTTACAACCGGCAATTCCCCTTCCTTAGCCACACTTTTAACCAAATCCAAAGGAACCCTCATCTCCTTAGCCGCTTTCTTGAGTCCATCAGCCTTCATCTTAGTCAAAGCCTCAAGTTCTCGAGTAATTTTCTTCCAATGACGAACAGCCTCAACAACATTCCCCGTCCCCGCCTCGCCTTTGGTCCGGATCATCGCAGCCCCCTCGGAAATCCGCCGAAGAGCCTCCCCGAGCGAAGTCGCTCCGCAAACAAAAGGAACTTTAAAATCACCCTTATAAACATGAGCCTCCTCATCCGCCGGAGTTAAAACCTCACTCTCATCGATATAATCTACACCGAGAGCTTCAAGAATTTGAGCCTCAACAAAATGCCCGATCCGCACCTTCGCCATCACCGGAATAGTCACGGCCTTCATAATCCCCTTAATCATCTTAGGATCACTCATCCTCGCAACCCCGCCATCTTTCCGAATATCGGAAGGAACCCTTTCCAAAGCCATCACCGCAACAGCCCCCGCATCCTCCGCGATCTTAGCCTGCTCGGGATCAACAACATCCATAATCACCCCGCCTTTCAGCATCTGCGCCAGCCCTTTCTTGAGGAGAGGAGTATTTTTTTTCTTAGCCATGATTAATTTTTTAAAAGTAAAAAGCAGAGTGATTTTACAATATAAAAACCGTTTTGGCGAAGCCAAAACACCAATCACTAGGTACTTGGTACTCATTACTACTCACTACCCCCCCACAGCGCATCAAACCACCCCTTGAACAGCTTTACAATCTCGTGATTTTTCACCAAAAACCCCAAAAACGGATCCTTATTGATCAAAATAATCAGCTCATCGTCGTACATCAATAAGGTGGAATCCGGCACCGCGGAAGAAATCAGAAACTTGGTCTCACGGAGCTCCTCTTTGTCGTTGAGCGAAAGCCTCTTCCCGTAATGATCGCGCGGAATTAGCTGCCGAAGCCGAATCCCCTCCCGAACGCGAGTTGCAATATAATGTTTTTCGTCATGCGAACGACTCGTTACATTGGCAACATTCAGGCTCGACCCGTAGAAGCGAATAAACTTCTCCCGGCATTTAAGCGACCTCTCCAGTAAATCCATAGCCCCCTTCCTTTCTTTATAAAAAACGATATCTTCAGCTGACATCAAGGCCGGCATAATATTGTCGAGCTGAATACGCGCTTCATGAATCGAAGCCTCCCGATCCTTAATGAGTCCGATCAGTTTGTCCGGAGAGCAGGCCGTGAAATGCTTAATCCCGTTCCTTTTTCTTCCACGAAAAATCCCCATTTCGCACAAAGTTTTCAAATGTTTATAGGCATCCGATCGATTAAGATGAACCTTTTGGGCCAAAACGCTCGCGGGCTGTTCCCCCAGCTTCAGGGCTTCGGCGTAGAGCAGTTCATGCTTTTGCGACAAATCCAGTACACGAAAAATTTTGGTCAGCATATAGAGTGATCAAATATTTAGCCGAAATACTAAGGCACATATGCGAATTTGTCAAGGGTCATTTTCAGAGTTTGTCATGACTCTGTCATTTTAACCTGTTAATTCTGCCAAAAATCACATTGGAATTGTGTCAAAAAACTTGCACAACGCAAAAGAGACCCATCCTAGGACAGAATTTATATCCAAAAGCACCATACTGCCGACTGTAAACTGTAGACTATTCACTAACTAATACGACCACCTCTGCCTGATACTCCTGTCCTTGCGATGTATAAATAAATTGGCCTTAGCCTTAATGGCAAGCTTCCTCCCGTATTCAATCGCTTGCTGTTGAGTTTTAAAAATCTTTCCACCCTCAGCGGTATCATATTTCCGCACAATCCATCCTTCTTCATGAGGCATGACATGGCTGCTCCTATCCCCTTTTTCCATGGCCTCGATATAAGCCTTTATCTTGGGGTTGTTAGGGTTTGGGGGTCTAAGCGGTATTAATTTATATTTCATGCGGAAATCATTTTATCGAGATCATTTTCAGTATATTGAGAAGCTTGAAGAAACTCAACAACAGATCTTTTATTGAAAAACTCAACTTTTTTAAAAGACATTTTCCTGTCTTCCAGGTAAAAATTCCTAAAAATCACAATTGGAACTTCAGGTTTATTCTCAGCTATCCATAAAAGCGTCCTTCGCGCCCCGCAATGAGTCCGTAGAAAGTGAATATCCGCAAACTGTCTATCTCTGTTCAAAAAAGCCTTGAATGCTCTGTCCAAATCATTAGGCAAAATCGCATAGATACGAGGCTTCTTCTTAGCCTTGCGAATCTTACTGAGCTTAATTTGCGCCCCAATAGGATTAGAAAGCGTCCCATCGAAGATAATTCCGTCAAAACCTCCTAAATACTCACTCAAAAACTCGGTTTTCCCGGAAGCCGCACCGCCGCACATCAAAATAACATCCTTGAAATCACTGTTTTTCAAAGCATCCTCAAGCATCTCATCAGCAATCCTCGCAGACTCCGTATGCACATTTTCAACCCTGCTTGGCCTGTAGCCTTCCAGGGTCTTTTTTACCTCATCCGAAGAAATAATAATCGGCACCATAATAACCTGAAAATACAGCGCCGACATTAAATTGAGATTAAAAAACAGGGGGTGATTTGTAAAACAAGCACTCTATGATACAATCCCATCCCTAACTTTTAATTCAAAAACATGTCAGAAAAAATACAATTAAGCTACGCACCGGGGAAATACGAACTATACGGAGCAAAACGAGGAGTAAAATCTTTTGTTCACGACTTAAAGGGGTGCAATCCGCAGGAGGTAATGCTCTTTAGTAAAAAAGGAGCCAATCCGGAGCCGCCAAGCGGGGAAGAGTACGGAGGTAAAGTCCAGGCATGGGTCCGAACAGAAAACATCGACGGTGCTTCTACAAATCAAGAGTTTCAGGCAAGCGTACGAGAATTAACAAACAGCTATTACAATTGCGGGCCGATAGACACGATGGTGACCCCTCCACCGGATCATCGCAGTGAAGGCGACATCACGATAGATGAAAACGGCGTCGCGCGTTATATTGACGACCCAACAATAACCTGGACACCGGTTTTAGAGGTCACTCAAGAACAAGCGGAAAAAATCATAGCTTGCCTAGGAAAAGAGTTGTCAGAAACAAGCCAAGTTATTACAGAAAAGGAAAATGAATTAGATAGATACAAAGATTTACGCGAAGAAATTCGCCGGCGCAGAGAACAACTGGAATCGATAATAGAAGAAGAATGGGGCGATGAGATTTCGTGCTAGGACAGAATTCCCACCCACTGGGTACTTGGTACTCCTTACTTGGCACTATAGATACTCATCCCAACTCTTAATCTTCAGATCATCAATCCCGTACTTCCCAATCGTCCGCACCATCAGCCTCGCAAGCTGTAAATTCGTCAACAAAGGAATATTCGCATCAATCGCCCGCCTCCTGATCCTATACCCGGCAGTCAGTTCTTCATGACTGTAATTTCTTGGAATATTTATAACCAAATCAATACTCCTATCTCGCAAATAATCATCAAGATTAGGCGACCTAGAATCTCCGACCTTGTGCAAAACATGAGACTTGAGCCCGTTTTCAGCCAAAAATTCATGAGTCCCCTCGGTAGCAAAAAGAGAAAAGCCCATTTCCTTCAACGCAATCGCCGATTCAAGAAAATCCGCTTTATCCTCCACCCGCCCGATACTAAGAAGAATATTTTTCCGAGGTATCTCGAACCCGACGGAGATCATAGCTTTCAGAAAAGCCTCCTCAATATCCTCCCCGAAACACGCGACCTCACCCGTAGAAGCCATCTCAACTCCCAGAACCGGATCGGCACCCTTCAGACGCGAGAAAGAGAACTGGGGAGCTTTCACTCCAACATGATCGATATCAAGAGTCCGATAATGCTCCCGCGACCGCTTCCCGAGCATCGCCCGAGTCGCAATTTCAATGAAGTTATAACCCGTCACCTTCGAGCTGAAAGGAAAACTCCGACTAGCCCGGAGGTTACACTCGATCACCTTGATCTCATTACTTTTAGCCAAAAACTGAATATTAAAAGGCCCGGTAATATTGAGCCCGCGCGCAATCTTCTTGGCAACCTGCCGAATCTTACGAATTGTCTCGAAATAAAGCTTCTGCGGCGGCAAAACTATAGTCGCATCTCCCGAATGAACACCCGCGTTCTCGATATGCTCGGCAATCGCCCAAATCACAACCTCACCCTTATGCGCAACCGCATCAATCTCGATCTCCTTGGCCCCTTTTTCGAACTTACTGATAACAACAGGAGCCTCGGTAGAAATCTTAGCGGCCTTCGACAAATAAGCGGCAAGCGCTTCCTCGTTGTGAGCCACATTCATCGCCGCCCCGGATAGCACATAAGACGGCCGCACCAGAACAGGATACCCAACCTTATTCGCGAACCTGTAAGCATCCTGAACCTCGGAAAACTCCTGCCATTTAGGCTGGTCCACATCGATTTTATCCATCAGCGCGGAGAACTTATGTCGGCTTTCCGCTCGGTCAATATCCTTAGGAGTGGTCCCCAGAATCCGCACCCCTTCCGCCCCAAGTTTCAAGGCCAGATTGTTTGGGATTTGTCCTCCCGTGGAAATAATGACCCCTCGCGGATCCTCGAACTCATAAATATCCAGAACTCTCTCGAGAGAAAGCTCATCGAAATAAAGTTTGTCGCAAATATCATAATCCGTAGAAACCGTCTCGGGATTGTAGTTAATCATGATCGTTTCGAACCCCTCTTTTGCAAGAGTCTTTACCGCAGTCACGCAGCACCAATCGAACTCAACAGAAGAGCCGATACAATAAGCACCCGACCCGAGAACCATCCCTTTTTTCCGCTTCGACCGCGTCACATCATGCTTGTCGCCGTGATAAGTCAGGTACAGATAGTTCGTATCGGTCGGATACTCCGCCGCCATCGTGTCGATCTGTTTTATAACCGGCAGAATCTTCATTTTTTTACGCAAAGCCCGAACCTCCATCTCAGATTTGTCCGTGCAAAGCCCGATTTGATGATCGGAAAATCCATGTTTCTTGGCGCGATCCATCAGCTCATGATCGAGCTTTTTTTTGAGCGCAACCTCGGTTTCAACAACATTTTTTATTTTTGAAAGAAACCACGGGTCGATGCCGCTCAACTTATTGATTTTTTCAACGCTCCACCCCTTTTGGAGAGCTTCAACGATCGCCAAAATCCTCTTCGGAGTCGGGACAGAAATCTCTTTTTCCAGCTTTTCCGCGTGAACCCCAAGCCTTTCATTCCCGGTCAGCCCGAAAAATCCAACCTGCAGCATCCTAAGCCCCTTTTGCATTACCTCCTCAAAGCTTCGTCCCAAGGCCATAATCTCCCCGACAGACTTCATCTCCGTCGTGATTTCGTTTGAAACTTTCCGGAACTTATCAAGATCCCATCTGGGTATTTTTAAAGCCAAATAATCCAAAGCCGGCTCAAAACAAGCGGTAGTCTTCTTGGTAACGGCATTCTTTATCTCAGGAAGAGGATAACCGAGAGCCAACTTGGCCGCTACATGCGCCAGAGGATAACCGGTAGCCTTGGAAGCCAGGGCGGAAGACCTCGATAAACGAGCATTTACCTCGATCACACGATAATCTTCAGACTTCGGATCAAGCGCATACTGGATATTGCACTCCCCCACAATTCCTAAGTGACGAATCACCTTTATCCCCAATTCACGCAATTTATGATATTCGGAATTTGTTAAAGTCTGCGACGGCGCCACAACAATACTTTCTCCCGTATGAATCCCGAGCGGATCGAAATTTTCCATATTACAAACCGTCACACAATTATCGTAAGCATCCCGAACAACCTCGTATTCGATCTCTTTCCACCCCTTAAGATTCTCTTCAATCAAAACCTGAGGGCTACAGGCAAAAGCATTCTCAAGCAGCGGCCTAAGCTCTTTCTCATTGCTCGCAAAACCGCTCCCTTTCCCCCCGAGAGCATAAGCGGCTCGGCAAATAACCGGATAACCGATAGCCTTAGCGGCATTCAGCCCCCTCTCGATAGAATTGACAGCCTTACTTCGCGGAACCTTCACATCAATTTCCGCAAGAGCCTTATTGAAAAGCTCCCTATCCTCAGTTTTTTCGATCACTTCAACGGGAGTACCGAGCACCTTAACATTATATTTTTTGAAAACCCCGGAATTCTTCAGCTCAACCCCGCAATTCAGCGCAGTTTGCCCCCCGAAAGCCAAGAGAACCCCATCCGGCCTCTCTTTTTCAATAATCTTCTCAACAAAATACGGATTCACCGGCAAAAAATAGATCTTATCGGCAAGCCCCTCGCTCGTCTGATTGGTCGCGATATTCGGGTTAACCAGCACAGTCTTAATCCGCTCTTCCTTGAGAGCCTTAATCGCCTGTGAACCGGAATAATCAAACTCCCCTGCTTCCCCGATCTTTAGCGCGCCCGAACCGAGGATAAGAACTTTCTTTAAATTTTTTGGAAGTTTGGCCATTTGTCCCGATAAATATACACAAGTCTTTAGTCCGTTTCAATGTTCGTAACATCAATGGTCACTTTCATATTCAAAAGCTTCCCGCAAGTCGTTTAAATTTGGCATAGTTTTTTAGGTTAAATCTTAGGAGATCAAAAATACCAAAAATCCGCGCACCTCTCCAGTCAAATCATTTGCCAACCCGCAAAAATCCTTGTGGAATCTTTACTTGTCTTCTGCCTGCAGTTTACTGATTTGGGCTAGAACTTCGCTGAATCCATCAGTAATTTCACTATCGAACTTCCTAAGAGTTGCAATCATTTCGCCTAGCTTTAGAGAAGTTCCGGGTGCTTTGTCCCCAAGACTTTGTGCGTCTTTATGAGCATCAGCCAAGTGATTCTCAGCTTTCGGAAGGGCGGTTTGTAGAAACTTCAAGGCAGCAGATACTTGGCCTCGTACATATTCAATTTGGCTGGTAGCCATTTCCTGCTCCATCCACGGGAAATTTTCGTTATCAAAGCCTTCCCCCTCTCCTCGCAGACCATGCATTCTTGCTTTTAAAGCAAACCTAACACGAAAATCAATACGCCGATCATTAAGTAGCCCTTGCGCAAACTTATCATCAAATGCATTTCCATATCTGGGGATAAACATATGCAATAGACGATGATATATTTCTAGATCACGCTTATCAAAGCAATCAAATTCAGATCTGCGATTCAGAATCATCTTAACCTGCTCAAAAGTAAAAGGTTGATAGGCAAGTGGTTCAAGATGCTCCATCTTAAATTTCGTAAGTATAATTTCCCAGGTTTCGGGATCAATTTTGGACAATAAAATCTCGCTCCAATCACCCCTTGTCTCCTCCTCAATGCCTGACAAAAAACCCTTCTGAGCTTCAGGTTGGCTAACTAATTTTTGGGCGGTCTCAGGGCCATAATATTTACCTGCTCTTTCTTGAGCATCATCTTTTTCCGCTACATTTGCCATAATATTTTTTGATTAAATTTTAAAAAGGAGCCAATAATACCAAAAATTCGCCATTTGTCAAAAAAACACTTGCCAAGCTCTCTGCATTGCGATGTGGAGGTTTTTTACAACCGGGAAATTTCCAAAAGCATCGCATCGAAATGATGCTTTAATTGGTTCTCGGAAATACTTTCTTTTTCACCTTTAACATAAATACAGAGGGGAATTAAGCTGTTTTTTAAAGCATTTTGTTAAAAATACACGCATTTTCATACATCTTTAAGCTGCTCTTCCAGAGAAGGAAGAGAGTCGAAGTCAATCTTATCTAGAAAGTGATTGCAAAGAGCGATCGACTGATCCAAGGAACTACTTTTAGTCAAAAGATAGTACTTTATCAGGAATATAAAAGTCGCGGTTCGATTACCGAGACCTTCGGCATCCTTGATAAGATCCAATTCTTGTGGAACTTTGTCATTCACTTTGAGGGTAAGGGTTTTCATGGTGCCTTGTTTTAAGGTATTATGCACCATAATTAAAGCTGAACCTTCCTATAGCTAAGCGCCTCCCCGATATCCGCCGCCTCAATCTTCTCGTGCCCCTCGATATCCGCAACACTCCTCGCGACCTTGAGGGCGTTAAAGAACCCTCTCCCAGACACCATTTTCTTCTGTAAAGCTGTCAAAAGCAGCCCTCTCGCATTCTCGCAAACAGCGAACTCTTTTTCCGCTAATTCACAATCAATTTGCCCGTTAAAAAGCCCTTTATGCTCCCTCGTCATAACGGCAGAAGCTCCAATTTCGAGATCATGCTCCGTTAAATCGGGGACATCGATCACCATATCCATCCTATCCCAAAAAGCCTGCGGGAATTTTCCCGAGAACCTCTTAATTTCACCCTCCTTACACCTGCAATCATTGGTTTTGCCGCAAGGACAAGGATTCATAGCCGCCACCAGCATGAAATCTCGCTGCTCCTCCATCGGTTTCAGGATCGCATCGATATGACCTTTTGGAAAATTATGAATATCGTCCAAAAAAAGTACCCCCCTCTTCGCAAGCCCGAGCTCCTTTTTCAAATTCCCAAGACTCACCGTGTGAGAAACCTCCCGGAAAGGCCGCTCAACTTGCCCGTCACCGAAATCCTCATCGGTAAAAATCGAATAATGCCGAATAACTTCCGTAATTTCACCGGACTCCATCGGCGGTAGCATCCCCAAAACGCTCCTCGCAAGCAAACTCTTCCCCATACCAGGAGGCCCGATTAGGCAAATGTGATGCATCCCGAAAGCCGCGATCGAAAGAGCTCTCTTAACGATATCATGCCCCTTAACTCGCGGACTTGGCCGCCCCGGAACAGATTTAAAACGACTTCCCTTAACCTCATCAAGTAATTTCTCCCCCTTTAAATGTAAAAAAAGCTCCCGCAAACTCCCCGGAGCAAAAACCCGGAGCCCCGCAACCAGGCAAGCCTCCTTCGCCCGGTCCCGCCCGACAAAAACCTGCTTATATCCGGCCTCCCGAGCAGCCTCGCAAACGGCGAGAGTTCCCCGCACCCCGCGAACAGATCCATCAAGAGCCAACTCGCCAACGAAGACGCTCGACTCAAGAATATCCCGAGCAATCACTTGCTTCGATGCGCGAAGAAGCCCTACCGCAATCGCAAGGTCGAACTGCGACCCCTTTTTCTTAATATGCGCGGGAGCAAGATTAACAACCTTCCGAAACCGCGGAAACTCAAGCCCGGAGGACTGAATAGCGGCCTTAACACGATCCCTCGACTCGCGAACAGCCTTATCCCCAAGCCCGCTCAGAATGAAATAAGGCAGCCCCCGTGCAAGCTGAGCCTCAACCCTGACAATCTCCCCCTTCCCGCCGGCAATCATGCCGGAAAATGTTACTGCTGACATTTTTTTTTGGTTAAAAAAATACGAATGTTAACCAGTAATAACATCTCGACATTAAATTGAGATTAAAAAAAAGGGGGGCAGTTTGTAAATGTTTAATTCCCAATATCCAATGTTCAATTCCCAGAAATTGCAAATTTACAGATTGGGATTCCGTCCTAGGACGGAATTTGGCAAACACTGTCTGCCGTTTTGGACAAAAAACTACCAATAATCGTTTTTGCGAAAGCAAAAACACAATAACTCTATAGTCTTTGATTTTTGATTTTTGATCTAACCCCTCACCACCTCACCTCATAAACCTCCTCCCCAAGCACATAAACCCCCTCCCCATCAGATACAAGAGCGCTTTCCTCCGCAATCTCAAGCCCTTCAATCAACACTCTCTCAAGACTCCGGAACCCTTCACTCGTCAAAAAATAAATCCCCCCATCGAAATAAGTAACTTTTTTCAAATCAGTAGCCCCCGGCAAAACAGCAAGCTCCTCATCCCAAAAATAAACCAATCCTCCCGCCTTCAAAAAAAGCTTTTCTCCCGCAAACATCACCTCTTCAAGGTTTTCAATTTCAAATAAAAACTCCCTTGAATCCTCCCGGAAATCGATCAAATACGCCTCCCCGCTCAAAGAATCCCACGCCAAAGCAGAATTTTCACCGGCAAAAACCTTTCCATCAATAAACCCACTCATAAAAGTCGCCCTCCTCGTCTGACCCTCCCAAAGACCCATATATCCCGTCTCCTCATCCTCCTGCCAAGAAAAATCAGAGCTCTCCCCATAATCAGGCATCTCCAGATCAATATCTACTCGAGAAGCGGTTCTGACTCCCGGTTCAACTTTTAACTCAACCTCGATCTCAATCACAGCCCCCTTCTCAAGCAGCAAGCTTTCCTCCTGATTGTAGTAGCCCTCTTTTGAAATAAAAATGTCCCACCTCCCGGCTTTAAGCTTCAGCCGGCATTCAATCTCCCCGCAACTCCAACTTTCAACCCCGCTATCAGAGAGTCCGACAATCTCATAAGACAAAAACTCCTCATCGGAAGTAAAAACAATCTCGCCATTCCCCGCCCGAAAAAGCCAAAAAGTAAACCCCGCCATCAAGACAACGAGAACGACCATCCAAAAAAGCCTACTGCGCATATTTGTGTTTGTTTAAAAGACGCAGTGATTATAGCAGAAATTCTATTCGGCTGGCCCGTCCTCTTCCTTCAACTTCTCCAGGGCCTCCTTGATACTGCGTGCAATTTCGCGAGGAGGAGCGTCATAGTCAATTCGAATAACCTTTTCTTCAGGTATAAAATTGCCGTTTTCATCACGACGACCGGCTTCTGTTACCTCGCCCTTTTCTCCCAGAAAAACACGCTTTTTCGCAAGCAACTTTTTCTCCTGCTCACTCAGCCCGAACTCATGCTTGGGATTCCCAAGAATCTGGAAAGCCCCATAAACTCTATGCAGATGAGCATCGACATCCTCGAGATTTCCATCACTAAAGCTATTAAACAAACCAAATTCCCTTGGTAAAGGTAGACCATTGTTTTCTAATCTTTGGCGAAAGAGGGGCAGTATTGTGTTTCGGACAAGATTTTTATCATATTCTTTGCCATTATCCAGGGTAGTCTTTTCAGCCTTCGGCGCATTCTCTACCCCCATTTCCTTTGACTTCTCAGAAGCCTCGTCCTTGTGTGTTTCGTACCAAACTCTATTCAAAATCTCCACAAACTGTTCTTTCCCAATAAGAATTTTACTCAAATCAACCCGTTCTGATGGATACAAAGGAGAATTGTTCTTACGAAAACCAATCTCTCCACCAGCCTTGCGCCGACTTTCACCAACAACAAAAAACGCCTGATCAACATTCTCATCATCCGTGCGCAGATCTTTATAACTATTAAGATGCTCTTCAAGAATTGATTTTAAAACCCTCCGATTCTCATTGCTAAGACGATGTAAAGATTCCCCTGTGTTATGCTCAGATTCCAAAAAATCATCGGGGTTAACAGGGAAGTCAGTTCTCATGAAATTAATCGAGATAGGCTGTTTGGGAGCGGTCTG
>Ga0180007_10002714_pt1 | contig 20629 bp, 19 predicted proteins | sample MM_PC_MetaG_FD_121122 | JGI IMG/M metagenome (GOLD analysis project Ga0180007, IMG submission 121122) | Groundwater microbial communities from the Aspo Hard Rock Laboratory (HRL) deep subsurface site, Sweden - MM_PC_MetaG | ecosystem: Environmental > Aquatic > Deep subsurface > Groundwater... | reverse complement strand
CTGCGGCCGCTGCGGCACCCAAACCCTCCGGAAACAGACGGAACATGCAAGGATATGCCCGTCCTGCAACCTGCACCATTACCCCCGGATCTCGTCTGCCGTCATCGTCGCCATTGTAAAGGACGATCAGCTCCTGCTGGCCAGGGGTGTCAATTTTCCCGATAAAAAGATGTTCAGTGTGCTGGCAGGATTTGTGGAACCCGGAGAATCCCTTGAAGAATGCATCCACCGGGAAGTTTTTGAAGAGGTGGGCATTCAGGTCAAAAACATCACCTATTTTAAAAGCCAGTCCTGGCCCTTTCCCGACAGCCTGATGATCGGATTTACAGCAGACCATGACAGCGGACAGATCTCCATAGACCCTGAAGAAATCCTTGAGGCCGACTGGTTTGACGTGGATCATCTGCCGAAAACGCCGGCAAAATATACCATTTCCGGCCAACTGATCGACTGGTTTGTCCGCAGTCAAACAAATCGGATAAATAAAACCCGCTAATATGGGAGGCAGCCCAGGTTTTCAGAATCTCGCATCCGCGTCTATCTGGGTTTCCTACCCAAGTTTTGCCGCCCCAAATACATCTTCCCTGTTCAGCCATTGGTCTGAGGCATTCTCGTTATTCAACAGGATTTCAAAGGCCTTTACAAACCCCACCTGGTAGGAGAAAAATCCTTTTCCAGCCAAGACCCGGGTAAAGATGCTGGCATACATGTCTGTGGTGGCCCGGTACAAAGGAAAACAGGGTATCAGGGTTTCTTGTCCCTGTTCAAAGCTTTTCCGGCAGACGGCAATCTCTGTGGAATGGTAGGCCCGGCAGGAAAACGGGCGCAGGGTGTAAATCATGCACAATTGATTCTTATCAATGTCCAGAAACGGACAGGGGGTCCGGGTGGAAAGCCAGAAATCCTCTGTCAGGGTATTGCCCTTTGCCGTCACTTCCAGCACCCTTTCTTTTAAAAACGCAAACCCTTCCGGGGTTGTCTGGGCTGCCAGTTCATTGTAAATCACCAAAACTTCCGGGATGGAAACCCCCACCTTTAAATGGCAGCAATAAGAACACCCCTGCTTGCAGGCAGCGCCTTCGGGCAGCTCAAACACCGATTTTGTAAACTGCTCCATGGCCACCCCGAGAACCGGCAGGCTGATGCCGTTGGCGTCTAAAAATGCGGCAAGCTTGTCTTGGCCCTGGGCCATATAGGCAGCCAGCAATTGCTTGGACCTGGATTCGGAAGATTCTGGCGGGTCGTTTTGAAATTGATTCATTGATAGGGTTCCTTGACGCTTTTTGATACTGCAATTGTAAAAAATTTGTGCCCAGTGGCAGAAGGCTTTTGTTTTGATTATAACAGACCTGGCCATAATTAAAGAGACTTTTTTGAACCGGGTCAGACGTGTTAAAAACATCCTTCCAAAAATCAGACCCCGGGGAACGATATCCTGCCCCGGGCGCTTTAAAGAAATCACCCGTTCTTCCGGGGTTTCGCCCTGTTTGTCGGAACTGCCGACAAGGGCTCTTCCGGCCAATAATGTTTGGGATATCGTCCCATTAAATCTTTTTTAACCGCCCTATAGGTTGTCTTCCAGAAGTTTGCCAGATCCTGGGTGATCTGAACCGGCCGGCCGGCAGGAGAGAGCAGATGAAGAGTGATGGGGATTTTACCCCGGGCAATGGCAGGGCTCTTTGCCAGGCCGAACATCTCCTGGAGCCGGACCGAAAGGACAGGAGATGCCAGTGGCCCGTTATCGTCCATGTACCGGAGGGGAATCCTTGATCCCGAAGGAACCACCACATGGGTGGGAGCATGGGTGTCAAGGATCTTCTGCTGATCCCAGGTCAGAAGACTTTCCAGGGCCGATGACAGGTCCACCTGTTTCAACCCGGCAGCAGAGGTGATCTGGTCCAGAAAGGGTCCCAGCCAAATGGCCAGGCTTTCAGACAAAGCAGAATCCGACAGGTCCGGCAGATCCGGGAACGTGCCACAATTCTTCAAAAACACAGTTCGCTGCCGGAGCTGCCGGAGCCTGGCGGTCCAGGGCAAGAGTGTCAGGCCTGACTCCCGGATTCCCCGGATCAGGCAGGCACGGACCGCTTTTGGGTCTGGAAGTTTCGCCAGTGTCTCGCAAATGACAAGCCTGCCATAGGTGCGCTTGGAAACCGCCCGCACCGAAAGGGTCTGTTTATCCCAGAATAGGTGTTCGACATCCTCGATCTGGTCCGCAAAGTCTTGCTCCAGATCTGTTTGTGCATAGGGGGCTGCCAGAAAAATAGCCGCATTGCGCGGGTTGCCGTCCAGGTGAAGGGCAACAATATAGGAAAGAGGTGACAGGCAGTTGGCGGACCTGAAAAACGCCCCGCTTCCCGATGCCATGAGGAAAGAATGGTCCTGATTGTTCCTATTTTTGGCCACCCGCTCGGGCCAGGCCATGGCCAGCACAGAACCGCATCTCCCAATGTCTGTGCCCATGGAACGAATGGCCAGGTCTTTTTTGATCCGGTCGGCACTCTTCAATATGGTCCGGGCCAGGGGTTCATTGAAACCAGAGCCTCTGTCCATGGCAGACAGGGCTTCTAGGCGAAGACGGATATCCGGGTCATACGCCCCTTGTTGAAACGACAAAATATCCCGTTCCCCCAAAAGCGCCGCAAGCCTGCAGGCCAGAACTCCCTGGCCCATCTTCTCTGCTTCAAGAACCATGTGGGCCAGCCGCGGGTGGATGCCGGCCGACATAATCCGCTGGCCGTGACCGGTGATACGGCCCTGGTCATCCAGACACTTTAATTGCGTCAGCAGGGATCTTGCCTGGTCAAAAGAGGCTTTTGGCGGCCGATCCAGCCAATTAAGGCTTTTGGGATCAGACACCCCCCACAATGCCAGATCCAGGGCAAGTGAAGTCAAATCAGCCGAAAGAATCTCCGGCCGGTTAAAGGGGGTCAGTCCCTGGTCCTCATGCAGAGACCAGAGCCGATAACAAACCCCGGGGGCGGTTCTGCCAGCCCTTCCCTGGCGCTGGTCTGCCGATGCCCGGGAGACACGGATGGTGTCCAGTATGCCCATGCCCGTACCGATCGAAAACCGCGGTACCCGCATGAGGCCGGTATCCACCACCACCCTCACCCCCTCTATGGTCAGGGAGGTTTCCGCAATGGAGGTTGCCAGAACAATTTTTCGGCAGCCGGCAGGGGATGGGCAAATGGCTGCGGCCTGTTCTGACCGGGACAAATTGCCGTAAAGGGGCAGGATGGAAATCTTCGGGCCGGTTTGTTTCAAGGGTATCCGGGATTCTAATTTTCGGGCCAGGTCCCGGATCTCCCGGACACCGGGAAGAAACACCAGTATATCCCCGGATTCTTCGGTCAGAGCCTTTTCAACAGCTGACAGACAGGCCGTCCGGATGCGCCGGTATGGGTCCTGATTCGGGGAGTATCCCCCCCTTACAGGGGTGGACGGCTCGGGCGGCAGATAGCGGGTGACCACAGGATGGATCTTCCCCTGGGAGACAATCATGGGGGCGTTGTCCATGAGGGCTGCCAGAGCTGCCATGTCCATGGTGGCGGACATGACCAGAATCCGCAGCCCTGGATTAAAGACCCCGGCCGCCTCCAGGCAGAGGGCCAGACCAAGGTCTCCGTGGATATGACGCTCATGGAATTCGTCAAAAATCACAAGGCCCACCCCTTCCAGGGAGGGATCATTCTGGATCCGCCGGGTCAGGATCCCTTCTGTGACCACTTCAATCCGGGTAGCAGGGGTAATGCACCGTTCCATGCGGATCTGGTACCCGATTGTCCGGCCCAGGGGTTCTCCCAGCATTTCGGCCATGCGGGCGGCGCAGGTTTTGGCAGCCAGGCGCCGGGGCTCCAGAAGAATAATTTTTTTTCCTCCAAGCCAGCTCTGATCCAGCAGTGCCAGGGGGACTAACGTGGTTTTTCCTGCCCCCGGAGGGGCCTGGAGCACAGCCCGTTGGCCCTCTGCCAGGGCCAGGGCAAGCTCGGGCAATACCTTTGCCACGGGCAGGCATTGCCCAGAAAGGGTATCGGCTTTAAAGGAGAAATCGGGTGTCATTTCTTTTCTTCCAGAATTAGATGCTCCATAAACACCCTTGATCAGAACCCGGGCCAGTCAAACCCGGCCCGGACAGGATAATGGTCCGAAGGGAACCGGCCTGAAAAAGAATCCGACACCACCTGCTGGAAAACAGGTACCAATCCCCCCTGGTAGAGTATCCAGTCAATCTGTTGTCCGGTTTTTCGCCCGTCAAATCCATGGAAGGTGGTGATCGGTTCCTTGTCAAACACACCCTCAAATCCACGGTCTTTAAACAGCCTATGGGCAGGGGAGCCGGGGTTGGCGTTGAAATCACCCACAATGACCACGGGAAGGGCCCGGGGGAAATTTGATATAAAATTGATGACCAATTTTGCGCTTTCTTCCTGGACCAAAGGGTCAAAATCAAAATGGGTATTGACCATCAGAATCCGGTCTGCATTTTTCTCAAACAATCCGATCACACATTGCCGGGGCCATCTGGATCCCGCAAGTTTGGACAGAACCTTTGGGGTATCACTCAAAAAATAGTGGTTTTGTTCCAGGCACTGCCAGGACGGGTGGGAAAAAATCAAGTTGCTCTGCCAAAGGTCATCGGCTGTGTTGTGCTGGCCCATGACCCCGTATCCGGGCAAAACCGTCTTTAAAAAGTCCGCCTGGAAATGGTTGACCTCCTGTACACCCAGAAAATCAGATGGATACTTCTTGAGAACCCTCTCCACCAAGGACTTGCGATGCTGCCATCGGTTTTTTTTGTCCCGGGCGAGCCCAAAACGGATATTCATGGTCATAATGGTTGTTTGCGCCTTGTTTTTTTCCATTGCCCCTCCCTGGCGCTAAGAATGCGATATTCCCATGGCCCTGTCAACAGCCTGCGGGTTCCGGGCTATTTCTCTGTTGTCCTGGATTCCATTTTAGGATACATAAACCGGTATACATCAATTGGTAAAATGGTATAAAGGAAATTACCACCATGGCATCAAAAAAAAAAATCCGTGTCGTTCCAAAGGAAAACGCCGTGTTCTGGATGGACAAAAACGGGACCTGGCACAATGAACACGGAAAATTTGAGCACCCCGGAATCATCCGGCATTTTAACCTGTCCATCCAAAAAGATGACCTTGGATACCATCTCTCCCAGGTGACGGACGGGGTTGAGGAAAAGGTCTATTTTCCCCACGAGGATGCCGTCTTGTTTGTGGTTGACATTTTTGAATCCCGGGAAGTGAAACTGACCTTGAACACCGCCCAAACAATGACCCTTGATCCCGGCCAATTGTTCACCCGGGACGACAACCTTTATCTTCAGACACCAGAACACTGCATCAAATTTTCCCAGCACGCCCTTGTCAAATTATCCAGACACATGGAAGAAATCGACGGCAGATTCTGTCTGGTGCTGAACCACATTTCCCACGATATTCCTGAAAAACCCCGACAAACCTGAAATTTGTTTGTCCGTCACGGGTGTAACCGCCCCTTTTCGCTTTTTTCCCGGCACAAAATACCGGTCATGCACCCCATGGCGCCATTGGCTTTCCTGAGTTCATCCACAGGGATGGGGATGCATTCCACTCCCAGGGACGTATAATAGGCCAAACTCTTCGGATTCCTGGCTGCCACCATGATCTTTCTTTGGCCCATCACCACAAAATTAAAGGCCATGTTGGCCATGGCCTCTTCCACATCCGGCAGGGGCAGTACCTGGTATCCTCTTTCCCGGAGCAGGGTTACCAGACCATGGGGAGTCCTCCGGGGCCAGACAAATGCCAGATCCCTGTCAACCGTCCTGAGCATGCCCATAAAATGCATACACCCATAGGGCAGGTCGAATGCCAGGGTGGTAATTCCCATTTCAGACAACAGGGTAGAGATCTGGTCAATGGCCGCCTGGTTGGTCCGCAGGCCCCGTCCGATCACAGCGGTTTCGGGATCCACCCACATGAGATCCGCCCCCTCAAAGGTGGCGGTTCCGGTAAGGGTCTTTAATATGGGTATCCCCATGCCCGCAAGGGTTGCCGCCACCCATCTTTCCTCACCGGCCCGGACGGTTGAGGCCGGCCGGGCAAGGATGGCTCCCTGGGGGGTCATGGCAAAAAGATCGGCACAATACAATTGATTGGGGGTCATCCCGGGATTGGGGTCCAGTACATGGACACACACCCCGTTTTCCCGGTACATCTCAACCATGTAATCATGTTCTGCCCGGGCGTGACCCAGGTCAAGGCCTTCAGCAAACTGCAGCACATTGATCTTGTCTGCCGGAATTTCCATCTCCTTTCCCGGCCGGTGAACCAGGACAGATTTCAACACGGACCATTCATTGTCAATGCCGCAGGCTGCCCATAAATCTCCCACTTCCTGGCCATGGGTCCGGACCCTTGGGGACCAGCCTTCTCCGCCATAGGCCGCTGTCCCAAAAGAATCTGCCAATGGCCGGGCTGCTTGAAAAAATTTGTTTTTCACCATATCACTGGTCTCTGCTTTTTTTTTGAAAAAATCGTCCAAACTACTGCCTCCATGCCGTTATTCACGATTATTAGGATTTGCCCTTGTTTCCTTTTTGCAACAGCGAAACGAAATTTCAGGGCCTGCCGGGCTGGAATCTCCTTTCCCCGGCAATTTGAATTATCCTATCAAATAAAAAGAAAGGAGGCCATACTTCTATTGACAAAAAAAGGAATGGGACTGATATTGGTGGGTATCGGGGTGTGGAAGAATCAAAACAGGACAGGTGACTTACGGACATGCTCGTATTAAAATATATCATGCGCGGCTATCTTTCTCTGAGGTATTTTTTCCATAAAATAACCCGGACCGGTTCCTTTGGGAAGGATCGGGCCGAAACGATTCCTTCCCCCCTTACCCCTCCCCAGAATGCATTAAAAAAGGCCCTGTTCCGCCACCATGTCAAACAATTCCACGAATCCTCCTGTTCGGTTGCCTCTGTGGTCTGTGTGGTCAATGCCATTCTGGAAACAACCAAGACCCTGAACTTTCGCCCCATCACCCAGCAGCAGATCCTTGAAAAGGTAAGAACCGCCCACTGGAAAGAACGAATGGGGGCCAACGGATATAAAGGACGAAGAGGACTTCCCCTTGAAGTGCTCAGCCAGGTTGTCGCCGAAAGTTTGAAGGCCTATGGGATCCGATACAAATCCACTGAATTTGTCCGGGCCAGGGGGAAAAAAGCGTCCCAGCCCATCCGGCAACGCCTTTTGTCTCGGCTTGAACAATTTGAAACCCAGGGAAATTGTTTGATCATTGCCCATTTTGACCAGGGCTGCTTTATCCCGGATCTGAATATCCCCCATATCTCGCCGGTGGGCGGATTTGACCCGGTCACCCAAAGGGTCACCCTCCTGGATGTGGACCCGTCCCTTCCCCTTCCTTATGACGTCTCCTTTGACACCTTTTATAAAGGTATCTCCACCAACTATAACCATGTGTTTAAGCCTTTTGGTTATGGCCGGGGCGGATATGTCTACATCCAACTTTAATTTTTGCATCACCCCCTTTTTTCTTGCCGAGACCCCGCCATCCAAGGGACCTATGATCACCCTCCCCTTCCCCTGCTTTAGTAGAGAAGATCATCTAAAAAGAGCAATTTATTCGGATTCAACCTTAAAAACGAATAAAAAATTAGGCAGTTACCCAAATGAACAAAATAATAATTAGTTGACATATCAACTAATGAATAAGTTGCCAAAAATTTATCCCCCTTCCTTTTTCCGGCAAATCCCCAAAAAAGTCGATCGCTTATGACAGCTAACATACAGCCATATTATAGTTACAATCCCCGGGCTTTTCCTATGTGTCTAAAACGGCATAACGCTTTGTTTTTACAGCATAGTTGACCCATCAACTATCTTTGAAACACTTTTATCATTCAACCCCATTTTTTTTCTTGACAGGGTTTCTTCCTTTTAAATATAGTTATTAACCACAGCTGATATATAGTTACATTGTAGCATCATTTTTTTACCATAAAATTTGAGGAGGTGAATTCCAAAACAACGCCCCATCCAAGTCCCGCTTTCCACAATCAGGGTCCAGGTAAATTTTGGCCCCATTACAAATTTTTTAGGAGGTCAGCAAAATGAAGAGGATTACCATCCCGGCTTTTTTAGTGTTTTGTCTTTGCGCATTATTTGCCGTAACTGCGTCGGCAAAAACCCAGCTCACCTATGCAAATTTTTTCCCTCCCACCCACATTCAAAGCCAATTGGCTGAAAGCTGGTGCAAAGAAGTCGAAAAAAGAACAAACGGAGAAATTGCCATAAATTATTTCCCTGCAGGTTCTTTGACCAAAGCACCCCAAACCTATGACGGCGTTGTTTCTGGGATTGCAGACATCGGAATGACAGTGCTTGCCTATTCAAGGGGACGTTTCCCGATTGCCTCTGCAATTGATCTTCCCATGGGCTATTCAAACGGTGTCCAGGCGACAACCGTTGCCAACGCTGTGTTAAACAAATTTGATCCTGCTGAATTCAATGATACTGCCATGATGTTTGTCCATGCCCATGGCCCGGGGTTGATCCATACCCGGGATAAAGAAGTCGCAACCCTTGAAGGCCTCAAGGGACTCAAGCTCAGGGGCACTGGAACCAGCGGACTTGTCCAGGCAGCTCTTGGCGCATCCCCGGTCGGAACATCCATGGGCGAATGCTACCAGATGCTTCAAAAAGGGGTTGTGGACGGCTCCTCCCATCCGGTTGAATCCAACAAGGGATGGAAATTGGGAGAAGTGGCTCACTTTATGACCCAGAATTTTTCAACCGCCTATACCACCACCTTTGCCGTCTTCATGAACAAAGACAAATGGGCCGCCCTCACGCCTGAGCAGCAGAAGATTATCCGGGAAATCAATGGGGAATGGGCCACCAAACATGGGGAAGCCTGGGATGAAGCCGATAAGCTTGGAATGGAATTCTTCTTGGAAAAGGGCGGTAAAGTGGTCCCCCTTTCCGAGGCAGAATCAAAAAGATGGGAAGAAGCCGTTGCTCCGGTTATCGAAGACTATATTAAATCCGTCTCGGAAAAAGGCATCGATGGAAAAGCGGTTGTAGACTTCATCAAAACCAATATGTAATGAAGCACGTGTAACCTCTTGCCTGATGCCCGGCCGGATTCGGCATGGCATCGGGCAAGCCCATAAACTTTAAAGTAAAATTAATCAGGACTTCCCATGAAAATGATTTTTACGATGCTGGACAGGTTTTCAGGTTTTCTGAAACTGATCGGTGCCATCGCCCTGACCTGCATGATGATGTTAACGGTTGTGGATGTCATCGGCCGTTTTTTCAGGCACCCCATCTTCGGGTCAGTTGAACTGGTTGGATTTCTGGCCACCATTCTGGTTGCATCGGCCCTTCCCTATACCTATAAGGTGGATGGCCATGTCGGGGTTGAGATTCTGGTCCGGCTTTTCTCAAAAAAAATCCAGCTATGGATCGACATTTTCACCCGAAGCCTGAGCCTTGTCCTTTTCGGCCTGATCACCTGGCAGATGTTTCTCTATGCAAAGGACATCCGGCATACCGGTGAAGTCTCCATGAACCTGGAATTTCCCATCTACTATATTGTATACCTGCTCGCATTCGGTATGTTGATTTTCTCTGTTACCATTCTGGAGACAATCGTTGGCAATATTAAGCAATTAAGAGAGTTGAAAACAAAATGAGCCCGACTTTTATTGGCATCATCGGCATTATCATTATGGTTCTCATGTTCCTGACACGGATGCCCGTGGCATTTGTAATGGCAGCTGTCGGATTTGCGGGATTCTCCGCCATGATCAGCATGGATGCAGGCCTTGTCCTGTTATCCAGAAACGTCTACGAAACATTTGACTCCTACGACCTGACCACCATCCCTTTGTTCATCCTCATGGGTCAGCTGGGATTCAATTCCGGCATCAGCAAGCGTCTCTACAAAGCCGGCTACACATTCATGGGCAACATAAGGGGCGGCCTCGCCATGGCAACGGTTACCGCCTGCACCGCCTTTGGTGCGGTCTGCGGTTCGAGCCCTGCCACGGCAGCCACCATGGCCACAGTGGGTCTGCCGGAGATGAAACGATACAATTATGATGATGAACTTGCCACAGGATCCGTGGCTTCGGGCGGCGGTATCGGTATGATCATGCCCCCTTCCGTTGTTCTGATCATTTACGGAATTCTCACGGAACAATCCATCGGGGCCCTGTTTGTGGCAGGCATTTTTCCCGCCCTTCTGGTGACGGTGCTGTTTATCATCTGCATTTACATCCGGTGCCGGATCTCCCCGGATCAAGGGCCTCCCGGAGAAAAGTTTTCCTGGCCGGAAAAATTCAAAGCTCTTTTGGGCCTTACCGAAACCCTCATCGTTTTCACCCTGGTCATCGGCGGAATCTTCATCGGACTTTTTACCCCCACGGAAGCCGCAGCCATCGGCGCCTTTTTCATGCTGCTCATCGCCCTTGTCAGACGTCAGATCTCCTGGAAGGGGTTTGTCAACTCCCTGATGGAGACCCTGAGAACCTCCTGCATGGTGCTCATGCTCATTGCAGGCGCGGTCATCTTCGGCAAATTCCTGGCCGTCACCCGGATTCCCTTTGAGATCGCCGGCTGGGTGGCAGGACTGGAGATGTCACCGGTGCTGGTCATGGGAGTGATCATCGGAATTTATTTTATCGGCGGCTGCTTCATGGATGCCCTGGCCTTTGTCACCCTGACAGTCCCCATCTTTTTTCCCGTGGTGATGGAGCTTGGATTTGATCCCATCTGGTTCGGGATCATCATTGTCATGGTCACGGAAATGGGGGTTATCACCCCGCCTGTCGGCATCAATGTCTATGTGGTCTACGGCGTTGCCAAAAACGTATTAAAAGAAGAGATCCCCCTTGAGAAAATCTTCAAGGGCATTTTTCCCTTTCTCATTGCCGTCATCGTGGGCGTTTTGATCCTGATCCTCTTTCCATCGATCATCCTGTATCTGCCCAACCTCATGTACTGATCTTCCGGCCTGAACAAAAGCCCAAAACGCCTGTTCCGGGGAAATCCGGAACAGGCGTTTTTTGTAAAATCGGGCTCTTATCTGAAATTCTCCGGATCAATATGGTAGCGTTTCATGACCTGCTGCAAGCCCTGGCGATCCATCTGGCAAAGAGTTGCTGCCTGGGTGATATTCCCATTGGTCATGGAAAGCTTGGCGCCGATATAATCGTGGTTAAACGTGTGAAGAAACTTTTCCTTGGCCTCCTTATATGACAGGGAGGTATACTGATTTCCCTCGTATCCATAAGGCTTTTGTGAGCTGATATTTTTTATTGGGATATCGGACACGGTGATTGTATTCTCTTTTGAATATAAAATTCCGTGGATCAGAACATTTTCAAGCTCCCGGACATTTCCCACCCAGACTTGTTTCATGAAAAGATCCAGAACCTCCTCGGATACGGCTTTCAAAGGTTTGTTCATTTTTTTGCACTGCTTGACCAACAGGGCCTGGCACAAAATCGGAATATCGGTGATGCGATCCCGCAATGGCGGCAGCTCAATTGCGATCACAGACAACCGGTAAAAGAAATCCTCCCGGAACTCTTTCCGGGCAATTTTTTGTTTTAGATTCTGGTTGGTGGAGGCAATGATCCGCACATCCACCGTCTCAACTTTGGTATCCCCCAGGGGTTTAATCTCCTTTTCCTGGATCACCCGCAAAAGCTTGGTCTGGATGGAAGGTCCCACATCCCCTATTTCATCTAAAAAAATAGTCCCCCTGTCCGCGGCCTGGAACAGCCCGACCTTGTCCCTGTACGCGTTGGTAAAGGCGCCTTTTTTATACCCGAACAGCTCGCTTTCCAGAATATGCTCGGGAATCGTGGGACAGTTCACCGGAATAAAGGGCATGGTTTTGCGAAGGCTCAGGTCATGGATGGACCGTGCGGTCAAATCCTTGCCCGTACCGGATTCCCCGGTTATCAGAACAGTGACATCGCTTCCTGCCACCAGGGATATTTTTTCATAAACCTTTTCCATGGCCTCGCTGTTACCGATCAGGGAGCAGGTCTCTTTTTGGCGTTCCTTCAAAAACTGTTTGTTTTCATGGAGCAGCCGGCTACGCTCCAGGGCTTTTTGAATTTTGAAAAGGATCTCATCCTGTTCAAAGGGTTTGGAGATAAAATCATAGGCCCCTTTTTTAATGGCAGACACGGCAGACTCTACATTGCCGAAGGCCGAGAGCATGACCACGGTCATGTCCGGGTATTTTTCCTTCAGGCGCTCCAAAAGCTCAAACCCGTCCATACCCGGCATCTTAATATCGCAAATGACCAGGTCAAAGGATGCCTGTGCCAGTATGTTCAGGGCCATTTCCCCGGAAAAAGCCATGGTCACGCGGCAGTCAATCTCCGGTTCAAGGGTCCGCTGCAACAGGCGGGTCATGTCTTTTTCATCATCCACCGCCAATATCTGTGCCTTCATTGGATATCTCTCCTGTTCCCTTTGGGCCCTTGCGTCCTACCCATGCCTTCTTTTTCTTCGGCCGGGGCTGATGGAAGACTGATGGTAAAGGCAGCACCTTTTTTTTCCCGGTTTCTGGCCGTAATATCTCCGCCGTGGCGGCGGATAATACCATATCCCACGGACAGCCCGAGACCGGTTCCCTGGCCCGGGGGCTTGGTGGTGAAAAAAGGATCAAACAGCCGTGAAAAATGCCGTTTCCGGATACCGGTACCATCGTCCTTCACCGTGATAAGAACCTGCCGGTCTTTTGTTTCCCCGGTCTCTATCTCAATCCGGCCGTTTTTACCCACGGCATGGCAGGCATTGATGATCAGGTTGATGATCACCTGGGCCAATTCCTGCTCATTGCCGTAAACCATCAGGGATTGCCTCGGCAAAGGGCCTTGCCATATTTCCACCTTTCTAAAATCCGTGTGGTTGGACAAAAATTTGATCACATTGTCAATGGTCCTTGCCACATCCAGCCGTCTCTTTTCCAGGGATCCTTTCCTGGAAAAAGTGAGCAGATCCGACACCACTGTTCTGCAGTTTTGCACATGCTTTTCAATGGTTTTGAGATCCTCTTCAAACCCGGATGCTTCCTTTAACATAAGCTGGGTATATCCCAGTATAATGCCCAAAGGGTTGTTGATCTCATGGGCCACCCCGGCGGACAATTCCCCCAAAGCAGCCAGCTTATCGGCCTGGGCAATCTGCTGTTCCATCTGTTTTTTATCATTGATATTTTTAATGATAAAATGAAAGGTTTTGCCGCAGCCGAAGGCTCCGTAATCAACACCGCCCGTGATCAGAACCCTTACCTGGGTAAAGTTGGGAAGCGCAAAATCGGTCTCCTCATTGAGGATATATTCGTCAACTTCCAGCAGGCCCCGGATTCTTTCCCACTCGGACGGTTTTGTCATGAAATCCTTCAGGCCCATTTTCTTTTCCAGCATCTCCCCTTTTTTATACCCGGTCAGGGCAAGGCCTGCCTGGTTTATCTCCGAGACCTTAAACCCCTCATCCGTCACCAGAATGGTATCCAGGGACTGCTCAAAAATTCTTCTGGCCTTGTGCTCTGAGCTGGTCAGCATTTCTGTCCGGGCCACAACTTTTTGCTCAAGGGTCTGGTTGAGATCGACCAGTTTGATATGGGTATCTTCTAGACTTTTCCGGCTGGATAAAATTTTCTCGTTTATATGCCAGCTTTGTTTAAAAAAAAGGGTTATCAGCCCCACCAGCATAAAAGACACCGTGTTCACGCTCCCGGAATAGGGAGCGATGGTATGCCAGACCTCTGCATTGGATGTGAGAATGAGAAATTGCCGTAAAATATGGCCAAAGGCTCTGGACACTGCAAAAATCGTGAACCCGGTACTGATCCACAGCAGATACAAAAAAACAGCATTTGCAGGGTCCATTTCCCTTAACCGCCTTGCCTTGTTCAGACAAAGCAGTGCAATCACCACCATGGCCACCGACCCTGCGACATCCACGGCCAGTATGGGAATAAAGGAAACGATCATGGGGTTTCCTTTTTGACCGTCGCCTGTTGCTGTGCACTGACCAGACAGGACAGGCCCCTGTAAAAAAAGAACATGGCAGGCACACAAAGGAGATGGTCCATCTTTAAACCATAATAAATCCATGCCAGAACAGGTGACCCGTTGCGGGTGACCACCCGGATCTGACCCAAAGAAATATTCTCTATTTTTACGGCCTGGATCTGGTTATCCAAAAAATGCGCCCCAATGGCATCCAGGTTCCAGAGAATGAAAAAAATTGCAGAATACTGGATCAGGCGCCAGCCCTTCTGGGTGTCCAGGGCTTTGCCTGTAATGGTGAAAATAAGCACCACCATGGAAAAAAGAAAAAAAAGATGCCCCACCTGGTGGGTGATAATCCCTTCTGAGGTAACATGGAGCTGGGTGGCCAACACCTCTGCCGGTAAAAAAAACAACCAGGACAAGACCATTGCCAATCCCCTCTTTACCCCCCGGCTTTTGTTGTGGTGCTTCACTGATGTTTTATCCCCTGTCCAGAGCATCGCTACTAAAAAATTATCCCGACCATCTCTTTTCTATCCGGTTGTGTTGAGTATACGAATTTGATACAGGGGTTTCAAGTTTTAATGCTTTGGGGCACCTGCAGTTGCCACAAGGCCTTTGTGTACAGATGAAAAATAGGGTAAGTACGGCCGCAAATGACCGAATACAATGCGGCTGAGCACATATATCGGGAAAAAAGAAAAGGTGTACCCCACGGAATCGGCAATCAGGGAAAAGGGAAATAGGATCTCAAAGTCAACACCCGTAAACCGGGTCTGCATCCAGCCCAATGCAAAGGGAATCGGCCAGAGAATCGCCGCAGAATGGCCCATCATGGCAAAAAATTTTCTGCCCCAGGCATCGGTGGCCTGCTTGTTCAGCCCCTTGTATCCGGCCATGTCCCCCCGCTCATAGGCTTCAATGGAAAGGGCTTCCTTCTGGTTCATTCTCTCAGAAAGCTGGTCCAGATATTTTTTATTAAACTTGAGTGCCAGGGAAACGGTCAGTTCTCCGAGAACAACCGCCATCATGGACAGACAGAAGGTGCCAATCATGTAGTCTGCAATGGCAATATCGGTAAACCGATAAAACAGGATTAAAAAAGCGTCAATTGAAAAATAGAAATGATTTAATGCATCCACCATCTTAAATTCTTTCCTTTTGAAAAAAGCAGGGTCTCGCCTTAAAAGGGGAGACCCCGCGTGATAGAGCAGATTACAGCATTGAGATCCCGAAAAATCCCCTCATGGTATACCGCAGGCCGATGTAAAAGGCCAGTACCAGAAAGATCCATTTGAGCACTTTTTCAGGAATGTACTTGCCGGTTCTCGGGCCGATCATGGAGCCGACAAAGATACCGATCAGCTCAATACCGATCATGGGCCAGTAAACCATGACCCCCTTGATGACCATGAAATTGAAAATCGAGAAAATCATTCCGATGAGCACTGCCAGGGCAGAGGTTCCGGCAACAACAAACATGGGCAGACCCACGACGCTGGTTAAAAACGGGACATAGAGAAACCCGCCGCCCACACCGATAAAAGAGGCCAGGGCTGAAATCAGAAAACCGCCCACAAAGGCCCACATGGGGGAAAAGGAAAACTTCTGCCCAAAAAAAGAGATCTCGGTTTTAGTGAAACTCCACTTGAGGGTTTTTACCCCCTGATCGGAAATATCCCCCTTGTTTTTTACGGTGTCCTCAAACGCCTTGGCCGCAGCCTTGGCAGATTGTTTCTTGGCCTGACCCTTGGGGGACATTTCATAGATCATGAATGCGGCGATCAGGAAAACACAGAGCCCGAACCATCCCTGGTACTGGGAAAAACTGATCTTCCCGGCCGTGGTGTACACCACCAGCAGGGTTGCGAACAGGGCACCGATACCCAGGAAAAACCCCAGGGAGGTCACCAGACGGTTCTGCCGCCCGTAGTTGACACTGGAAACCAGTGCAGACAGACCGACCAGCCATTGGTTGGAAACCCTTATGCTGTCCGTCAGCATCTTGTTCAACCCGGGAGAAGTGTCTTTAAAGGTTTTGGCATAGGCGCCCAGACCATAGATGGTGATATGCCCCACACCTGCCATGATGCCGCCAAAGGCGCCAACCGTTGAAAAAATCCAACCCACCCAAATGGCCCATAAAAAACAGACCATTAATCCCGGAGAGGGCGCCCCCGGAATCCCCAGAACCCCTGCCGGAGCTGTCGGGTCAATCTGGCCCTTGCCCGTTCCCTGGGGAGCTGCCGCAATGGCATCGGACAATTTGTCCGCCATTACAGGGGCCGCCGTTACCAATGGCATAATGATGGCAACCGCCATGATGAGTAAAACAATCCATTTTGCTTTGTGTTTCATAACCTTCCTCCAATCAACTAATCAGTTTGTCCAATATGTATTGGACAGTTCAAAAATTATAATTTGTCACACCTAACCCCAGGCTTGCCCATTGCAAACCAAGCCGGACAGGAAAGATGCTCCTGCGGGACAATGGGGGTTCCTGAAACGTTCATCATTTTCTTAAGTGCTCCCCTTCGGTCAAAGCCCTGTTTGACATCAGCTTTATGCAGGAAGGACAGAGGCAATGGTGCTCCTTGGTATCCGGGTGGGAGAGCGTGCTTTGTGCCACATGTTTGAGAAAATTGGCGGTGGCATACATTTTCCCACACCCCTCACACCGTTCAAGGAGCAGCTGCCCGATGACCTCTTCTTTCAGGGAAATGGTCCTCACCCCTTCTTTATCCTTCACCCGGATAAAATTAGTGGGACACAGGTTGGCACAGGTGCCGCACCCGATGCATTGCCCTTTCCCTGCCACAACAAGGCTTTTACCCCCATGCTTTCCCATCTTCAGGGCAGAGGCTTTTACAATTTCATTACAGACCCGGATACAGAGCCTGCACCGGATACACCCGTCCGAAGGAGGCGTGACAGAAACATCAAACTCCTTTGCAAGGGACCTGATCCGGGAGGCGTCCGGTGCCATCTGCAAGAGCCGGTTAAATGCTTTTTCCCGGTGGGCACTCACAAGGGCCGACTCGGTCTGTATCTCAAGATTCTCTTTGACTTTAAGAACGCAGGACAGCATCACCTGCTTTCTGCCCGAAGGAGAGCCGACCTCAACACCACAAAGCTTACAGGATCCAGATGGTTTTAAGGCCGGATGGAAACATAAATTGGGAATTTTTATCCCGTTTTCCCTGGCAACCTGGAGAAGGGTCTGGTTCTTTCTTACGACCATTTTTTGGCCGTTCATTGTAATTTCAATCATGGGCAGCATCCTGAAGGTCTGAAATATAATCCTTAAGATAGTGAAGTTCCTGGGTCAGGGCCCCCACATGGGCTTTCACAAGATCGGTAAGACACAGCATTCCCATGATTTTTCCCTGGCCCACCACCGGCAGGTGACGGATCCCGGCCTTGATCATTATTCCCATGGCATCATCAATGGTCTCGTCCGGTTCTGCCACAATCAAGGTGGATGTCATCACCTCCTTGACCAAAATGGTATGAATGTCCTGGTGGGGAAACAGAAGGTGGCACCGCAAAAGATCTTGTTCCGTGAATATCCCCTTGGGGACATCCTTGTCCGTCACCAAAAGCCCGGACAGGTTATAGCCGGACATCAGGCCAATGGCCTGTCCGACATTTTTTTCCCCCTCCAGGGTATGAAAAGACCCTTTACCCTCTTTCAATAGATCTTTTACGCGCATCATCTCTTTTTTTCCTTTGATCTGCCTGTCAGCCGATTCTAAACAAGTACTTTCAAGCAATCCTGGGGCAGACGGTGTGTTCCCCGTCCCTGGAGGCTGACTTCAATCAGGGCATCGGGGTCATTGATGACAGTATCCGGATCTGTGACAAACCCGTGAAGCCCGATAAAGTCATCCATATACGGTTCCCAGGCTTCATCTTTTGATCGTCTGAACACTTCTATTTTATCGCCTTTCATCAATTCCATGGTCGTTTCCTTATCTTCCCGATTAAACCCGCGGCAGGACACCATTGATCCTTGCCCCCATCTTCCGCTGGCAGTCATTGCACAACAAGCGTTTTTCCGTTATTTTGGAGACATGGCCGGTTTTCTTGGCAATAAACTGCAGGTATTCGACGGACGGCAGGATGGCATTGCACCTTTCACAATACAAGATGGCCTGGCTGTTCAGGAGGGTGCCGCATAATTTCAAACGCCGCTGCCCTTCTTTTTCCTCAATCACAAGGGCCTTGTTCTCGCAATTGGCCGCACAGGCCCCGCAGGTAATACATTTCTCAGCCGTTGCCCTAAAATCGGTGGCTGAGGGGGTGTCAAAATCCAAATATCCCAATTGAAGGGCATCTATCCCCATCTTGTCCCGGCAGATTTCCACACACTTACCGCATCTCCTGCAGATATCACACCGAAGACATCTTCCCGCCTCCTGGCGGACGCTTTTTTCGTCATACCCCAGCTCCACCTGCTGAAAGGTGGTTCGCCTCCGGTCCATATTCAGCATGGGCATTTGTGGAGACTTGAGGCTCATTTTCCGGCTGGCCGCCATTTCCACAGGCGGCTCAATGGTGTGCCGAACCGGAATTCTGGGCATCCTGGGCTGGGGAATATGGTTCAGATACCGGTCAATGGCTGCGGCGGCCCGCTTACCGCCGCCAATGGCTTCAATCACCGTTGCAGGACCCGACACCGCATCTCCTGCGGCAAAAACCCCCGGCATGGCGGTTTCCATACTGGCATGGTTCACCTCAATGGTTCCCCTCCGGGACCAGTTCATCTTGTCAAAGGCTTCCATGCCGGTATCATCCACATATTGACCGATGGCCGAAATCACGGCATCTGCCTTGATGGTGAACTCCTGGCCCTCAATGGGAACCGGGGCCAGCCTGTCCGAATCCTTTTTCTTGACCAGTTCGGCTTTAACGCAGCCAAGGCCTGTAATGATACCGTTCTCGCCTGTGATTTGGGTGGGAATGGTTAAAAAAGAAAATTCAATGCCCTCTTCTTCTGCCTGCTCCACTTCATCCGTATCCGCCGGCATCTGGCTGCGGGACCTGCGATAGGCGATGGTCACCTTTTCTGCCCCCAGCCGCAGGCTGGTCCTGGCCGCATCAATGGCCACATTTCCGCCGCCCACCACCACCACATGGCGACCCGGGGCATGGTGCTCCCCCAGGGCCACACCCTTTAAAAAGGCCACGGCTTCCAGCACCTTGGAAAATTCTTTTTCTCCTCGTATCCCCAATTCCCATGCCTTATGGGCACCAATGGCAATGAAAAATGCGTCAACCCCTTCTTTTTTCAATTCTTCAACCGTGACATCCACGCCAAACCGGGTATTGTAGGAAAACTGCACCCCGAGATCTTCAATCATGGCCACTTCCCGGTCAATAACCTCCCGTGGCAGACGGTATCTGGGGATCCCCACCATGAGCATCCCCCCTGAAACCGGCAGGGCTTCAATCACCCGGACCTGGTATCCCATGAGGGCCAGATAGTACGCCGCAGAAAGACCGCCGGGTCCTGCCCCCACCACACAAACCCGTTTTCCGTTGGGTTCTTTTTTGTCAGGATTCCGATAGGCCCTTTCCGACATGGCCCTTTCTGCTGCAAATGCTTTTAAAAATTTAATGGAGATGGGGGTGTCAATCCGTGCCCGCACACACATCATTTCACAGGGCCGGGTACAGATCAGACCGCAAACCCAGGGCAGAGGATTGTCCCGGCGGATCACTTCTATGGCCTCGGCATGGCACCCCTTTGCTATGAGCGCCAGGTAAGTGGGAACATCTATTCCGGCAGGACAGGCCATCTGACAGGGGGAGGGCGCAAGCTTCCCGCAATCATGGGAAGGACAGTTCCGGGATTCAATGTGGCTGAAAAAAACCTCCCGATGCTCCGAGATACGCTTTTTCAGGGTGTCTCCAAGGGCCCGGTTGGCAGCAGGACGTGAAAGATAGTCTTCCAGAAGGGTATCAATGGCAGACAGGTGATCCAAACCGGCAGACCCTTCGGCAATCTCTTCTGTCAACAGCAGAATCTGTTCAGCAATTCTTCTGGCCCTGGGGTCTGTTATTTCCCCTGAACGAATCTGCTCAGAAAGATAGACAATGGTTTTCCGAACCGGACAGGTCTTTTCTGCCATTTTCACTCCTTAACGCCTAAAAACTGCTGTTTTCAAGGGATACAACCGCAACGGCATGACGCGCGCGCCGGATCTGGGTCATCTCTTCCACACGGCCAAATTTCAGACAATTGGTTGTACAGGTGGAAACGCAGGCAGGTTTGAGGCCTTCATCAATTCTATCCTTGCAATAGTCACATTTTTCAACTTTCCCGGTGTTGGGATTCCACTGGGGGGCACCCCAGGGGCAGGCAGACACGCAGGTCTTACAGCCCACACACAAATTGCCGTCCACAAAGACAATGCCGTCCCTGCCTCTTTTCTGCATGGCCCCTGTGGGACAGGCAGAGACGCACCAGGGGTTTTCGCAATGGAAGCAGGGCATGAAAATAAATGACATTTTCGGCTGCTCGCCTATCATTTTCGGCCCCACCGGAAT
>Ga0180007_10002713_pt1 | contig 20635 bp, 13 predicted proteins | sample MM_PC_MetaG_FD_121122 | JGI IMG/M metagenome (GOLD analysis project Ga0180007, IMG submission 121122) | Groundwater microbial communities from the Aspo Hard Rock Laboratory (HRL) deep subsurface site, Sweden - MM_PC_MetaG | ecosystem: Environmental > Aquatic > Deep subsurface > Groundwater... | reverse complement strand
TTATACAAATCCAAATTTTACAGGTGAATTATCGATAAAGATAATTTATAGTACGATTTCCTTGTTACTATTGATCTTCGATTATGCAAGTATATTATTTCCTAAACGATTGTATAAAAAAGACTTTTCACAGTATACGACCTATGTCAAAATATCCTTATATCTAGGGGTTATCGTCATTCCGTTGATTAGCTTGTATTATAGTTAAATAAATTAAGTTATTAAACAATTATAGGGCAATTGCCCTTTTTTTTATCAAAACTCACGTATCCCTTAAGCAAATCAGTTTGATATTCAAAATAATTATGTTTAAATCAAGATAAGATTTGAGAATTGAAAGACATTTGAAAAAAAGGGAGAAATTTATGTTAAAAAACAGGTTATTATCACTTCTGATGTCAGTCCTGATAGTATTCTTTTTGGTCGCTTGTTCACCAGGCGATGAATTAGATGTCGACGCTCTACTTTTGGAAGCAGAGCAGCAAGTAGAATTAGCAGGAACGGTCACTTCAAATATTACACTACCTACAACTGTTGTTGTTGAAGAGTTAACTATTAATGTTACATGGTCATCAAGTAATACTGCAGTTATTTCTAACACAGGTGTAGTTACAAGACCATCAGCTTCAACAGGAAACGTCAGTGTTACACTTACTGCAACATTTACGTATCTAGAGGAGGAAAAGGTTGGAACCTTTGTAGTGGTTGTTGAAGCACTACCTGCAGTAGCTGCAACTGTAACATTCAATTCGAATGAAGGTAGTTCAGTTACAGCAATTTCGACAACTCAGGGGTCACTCATTACAGCACCAACTCCACCAACCAAAGCAAATCATACCTTTGGTGGTTGGTATAAGGAAGCTGCACTCACGAATGTTTGGAATTTTGCTACTGATGTGGTAAATGCTAATCTCACACTTTATGCAAAATGGGTAGAAAATGAATCTGCTGAAGTAACATTTAATAAAGGTAATGGAGAAGACAATGTTGTTGTTTCAGTCTACACAGGACAAAAAGTGACAGCAATAGAAGATCCTTCAACACCAGGATATACATTTAGTTATTGGTCAAAAGCAGATTTTGAAGAATGGGATTTTGATGTCGATTTAGTAACTGAAGATATAATGCTTTATGCATTTTATGAAATCATCACTTATTCAATTACTTATATCATTCCAGAAGGTGCTGAATTATCAAGCGGAACTACATCCTTTGATGTTATAACTCCAGTGACCAATTTTGGTAATGCATCACTTCTAAATCATGAATTCTTAGGATGGTTTACAGCTGCTACTGGTGGTACAAAGGTGACATCAATTGATGTTGGAACTATAGGTAATCAAACATTATATGCACAGTTTGAAGAAGATGAGAAATATATAGTCACATTCAATGATATGAATGGTGGTATCACAACTGAAAACTTATACTATGGATACGTTGATGAACCGACAGATCCAATTCGCTCTGGTTATTTATTCTTGGGCTGGTTTAAAGATATGGAAGGCCTAGATGCATACGATTTTGAATTTGATTTAGTGAGTCAAGATATCACACTATATGCAATGTGGGAAAAACTCGTTCCTGAAGGCATGACAGGTGTTTATACTGCAGAAGAGTTCTATCAAATGACACTCCATGCAGGAACAGATGCCTTCTTCCTAATGAATCCGATTGATTTCTCAGATTATACATGGGTTGCTCATAATAATGCATTCAAAGGTATCTTTGATGGAGATCATCAACTGATTAGCAATTTAACTATTGAATCAACAAACTCTGCAAACTATGGAGGTATATTCCCACGTGCGAATGGAGCAACCATTCAAAATATGATGGTTGAAAACCTTGAAGTCGATGTCTTGGCAAGAGCTGGTGGTTTAATTGGACGTGTAGAAAATGGCAAAGTCACGCTCCAAGATATTTCAATTCATAAAGCACACGTTAAGGGAACAGCAAACGAAGGAGTTGCATTATTGATTGGACAAGCATCATTTGAAGTAGAAATTCATAATGTCTCGATATCAGGATCTACTGCATTTTCAACCAATAAGTACGCTTCACTTTTCATAGGTCGTGCGGATGTAGTTGTTACTGCAAATGATATCTTTATAAGAGATTCTGTTGCAGAAATTACAGCTACAAATACAGATGCTAGTGCTAGTGGTATTGTAGCTTATACAAATGCTGACGCTGCACATGTAACAGTCAATCGATTGGTTATTGTGGATAGTTATCTACATGGTAAATATTCTGGTGCAATCGTCGGTTACTTGAACCGTGGAACTGTAACAGTCAATCATGCTTTCATAGAAGCAACTTTCACTTATTTTGATGCACCAAACAGTGGTTTGGTTTCTAGAGTGAATACAACAGGAGTCGCACCAACATTTACGAATCTATTTGTTGATTTAAACTTTGAAACTCCTACACATGCTCAAGTTGTAGCATCTTCATTAGCAATTCATCAAGAGCTAGATACACTTGATCTACAGTTTTGGTTAGATCATCTATCTGCATTTACATCAAGTTCATTATGGGCTTCAAACGTCCATTATTATAAGCTCCTTAACGACAATTCACAAATGATAGATAAATTTGAAGTCTCATTCAATGTGGATGGAGGAACTCCTATTCCTTCCTATGAAGTACTTACAGGAAGTAAAGCATTTGTACCACTTTCGACTACAAAAGCAGAACACATCTTTGATGGTTTTTATAAAGATGCATTACTTACAACACCATTTGACTTGAATACAGAAATGATCACTTCGGATACAACTATTTATGTGAAATGGATAGAAATGGATAAGTTCGATGTCACATTCAATAGTAATGGTGGAACCAGTGTTCTCCCATTACTCAATGTATTAGATAGTTCACTGATTCTTGAACCAGCAGCACCAACTCGTTTGGGGTATACATTTGCAGGTTGGTACAAGGATATGGAATTGACTGATGATTTCGCATTTACTACGGACATGATTCTTGAAGATATGATGCTATATGCAAAATGGGAAGTTATAGAATATACAATTAGCTATCACCTCAATGGTGGAGAAGCAATCAATCCATTAACATATACCATTGAAACACCGACATTTGCATTAACTGCAGCAACCAAATTGGGTTATACGTTCACAAGCTGGACAAATGCAGAAGTTGCTGGAGTAGTAACTACAGAAGTTCTTTTAGGTACAACAGGAAACCTTGATTTCTATGCACAGTATGTTGCTATGACATATAGTATTAGCTATATGCTTGATGGCGGAACACTTGATGCGCCAAATCCAACTACCTATCAAATCACATCTGAAACTCTGATTTTAAATAATGCATCGAAAGATGGATATGATTTTGATGGTTGGTATGATGCAGAAGTTGACGGAATGCTTTACACAGAAATAGTAACAGGATCAACAGGTAATATCACACTTTATGCGAGATTCTATGAGTTAGTTAACCTAAACTTTTACGATGAGCAACCAGTAAATATTACGAATATTCAATCGAATACAATGTATCCAAATACAATGTTTGCTTTATCAGATCAACATGAACTATTCGTGATGGGAAATAACGATAATGGTTTAGTAGGTGATGGAACCAACATTAGTAAGGAGTATTGGGTAAATGCTACTGGATTCTTTGGACTTATGGAAGATGAACTTATCTTAAGTGTTCAATTAACGGATTACATGGCAATTGCTCACACTTCAGAAAATAGAATATTTATTTGGGGATTATTCAATGTAGATGAAGATATGGATGTTTATTCTAATGAACCACTAGATATCACACAATATTTTGATTTCACCCTCGGAACTCCACAAGCTTTATACAATTTCGGAAGATTCTTTATAGTAGAAACTACAGATTCAAGAATACTTGTTTATGAAAACATGGTAGTAACAGATATCACTCCAGTATTAGGTGTTGGAGAGGTTCTAGAATGGGCACCTAACTATGGATTTACAGATATACCTTATTCAACAGTGATATATACAGGCTCGCGTGTTTTGATGTTGAATCCATATGACCTATCCATGTTCTATGATGTAACTATGGATTTAAATCTACCAGTTGAAGAAGACATTTATGCAGTGTTATCTCAAGAGTTTGCAGTACATGTTTTGACTGAGTCTAAGTATAATTTTGCGACATTTACAGGTGATGAAATGAATCCTGTGATGGCTTTAAATATTGATTTAACAATTAGCTTTAATCCATTAGAATCAATTACTATGCATTTTGGAGCTGGTGGATTTGTAACATCAGAAGGAAGATTATTAGTTCCTATGTACATCGTTGAAGATGAAGAATCCGAGATGCCAAACAGCGTAATTTATCATGATGTCACTGCTGACTTGATGCTAGAAGTTTCAGAGACTATCGTAGGAACCTTCGATCCATTCTTTGTAATGACTTCTCTAGATAGAATATTAATGATTCAAATCGAGAATAACTTCACAGATAATCCATTATCAGTACCAGCATTAACTGTTGTTGATATGGAGCTAGAACAAGTGCTTGAAATGGATGAATACTTTATGGATATGATTTTTGTTGGATATGAGTTGTTCATTAAGACCAATAAAGGTATGTTTAGTTTGATATTTGGACAGGAGACATTGGAATTAGAAGCTTTATCCATTACAACATTAGGTCTTGTCTATAGTGATATATATTCAGTCAATGAATTGGATAACCTATATCAACCTATGGATAGAATGTATGAGGATTTTGCTATGTGGTATATCGATCCTGAATTAACCACACCATTATCAATCATGAATGTCCATGACGAAATGAATCTCTATGCAGGATGGGAAAGAACACATTATTTTATCGAATTCCAATTTTATGTACCATTTAGTCTACCAAAAATGGCTGTAGAGATTGGTCAAGCACCGATTGCTCCAGCAGATCCAATGGTTGATCATCAAATATTCAACGGTTGGTACTACTATGATGAGGATGATATGTATCAATCCTATGACTTTAGCTATGCAATTGATCATGATGTAGTGATGTATTCAAACTTTTCATCCGTACAATACGATGTGACATTCCAATTTGAAACCGAAGATCCAATCGTTGTTCAAGCATTTGCTTATACATACTATGGAGATTTATCCATTGAAGTGCCTGCAGGATATGAAGTGGTTGCAGTTTATTTGGATGAAGATATGCTCATTCCGTTTGATCCTGATTTACAAGTCTTAGGTAATATAACATTGTATGTAGCTATTGATCAAATGATTATTAATATCTATTACTATCACGATACAGAAGATGTAGTATTTGAAAATATATTTGCTACTGATTTGGCATCCTATGGATTTACAAATGATGGTAGAGTATTTGCTTGGGGATCCAATAATTATGGTGGTCTTGGTATTGGTATGCTACATATAAATCAAATCAATACACCTTTTGACATTACTCCTTTGCTCAATTTGTCAATAGGAGAAGAAATAACTCAAACATACGCTTACTATTCAACTAAGGTATTTATTACAAGCTTAGGGCGTGTGCTTGCTTGGGGTTACCCAGATCCAGATTACAACTACTATGATGCTCCACAAGATATAACTTCAAAATTTAATTTCCAAATGGGAGAAGAAGCTGTTGATGTCTATCTATTGTATAATTCCCTATATCTATTTACTGATTTTGGTTCAGTATATATATTTGATTTTGTTGAAGATTCAATGTATAACTTCACAACAACTCTAGACTTCTTAGACGTTTTATATTTAGATCAGTTTAATTTTGAGTTAAACAACATTGTTATCATCATACCTTCAGGTGCATATCAATTGAGTTCTTCAGTTTCTGGAGATGCTGCAGTTGAAACCGAGTTCAATATGATGTTTACAGATGAAATTTTCAAGGTTACAACAAACTTCCAAGCTTATAATCAGTTCTTTGTTTATACAAGAGAAGGAAGAGTTTATATCTATAATCATAACGATATGACATTTGTTGAAAGCTTTGATTTATCACTTAATGAATTTGAAACATTAGATGAAGTATTTGAATACAATTGGGATTTGAATTTATACTACACATCAGCTGGTCGTTTATATAAACATCTTGGTGAGGGTGTAACTACAGAATTTGATTTAAGTGAATTAGCAGTTGGCGAAAAGCTAGTTGAAGTTATGTATGGAAGTGGTTTCTATACAAGTTATGGTAATGCTGCATACATGGATACAACAAATCTTGAAATCTCGTTTATGAATCCAATGTTTGTACTTGGTTTAGAGACTGTAATTTACTATCAAAGTGTTGATTTCAATCTTGTTGCATATACATCAGCTAACACTTATGTAACAAGTGTTGATCCAGTGATGGAGTTTAAAAAGACTGTAGGTATTGATCTGATGGTTGAACAATATTTATTTGGTGATCCATTTATGCTCGCAGTACCAACTCCTAAAATGGGATATGATTTTGTTGGGTGGGTTGATGATTATCAAAATCCATATCTAGATACTCCAACCAATGATGTCATGCTTTATGCAAGTTGGTCTGAGACCATAGAATAAGAAATATTTAGCATAAGCAAAAAAGGGTGAAGTTTTATATTCACCCTTTTTGATTTAACAATATTATTTAGCTGCTATTTTTACAATCTCAATTAAGACCTGTACTGCTTTTCTCATTTGATGGATAGAACAGAATTCTAAGCGACCATGGAATTGATATCCACCAGTTCCTATATTTGGACAAATCAAGCCTTCATATGTCAATCTTGCTCCATCTGTACCACCTCGAATTGCTTTCGTAAATGGAGTTAATCCTACGTTTTTAACTGCAGTTAATGCAAGTTCAACAACATGCATATGATCTTTAATCACTTCATACATATTGAAATAACTGTCTGTAATGCTCAACTCAACACAAGTGTATCCATATTTTTCATTCATGAATAAAGCGATTTTTTCAAATTCGCTTTTTTGTGATTTAAATAGCTTCATATCATGATTTCTGATGATGTAATTGGCATGTGCCTTTTCGACTTCACCCTTCAAACCAGTTATATGATTAAATCCTTCATATTTTTCAGTAATTGCAGGATTTAAGAATGGAGGAAGCATCGAATGGAATTCAAATGCAAGGTGCAATGCATTGATCATTTTATTTTTTGCTGATCCAGGATGGATACTTTTACCGATAAAATCTATCTTTGCAGTTGCAGCATTAAAGTTTTCGTATTCAATACCACCGACTTCATCACCATCAGCTGTGTATGCGAAATCAGCTTTGAACCAATCATAATTGAAATGATCTGCTCCCTCACCAATTTCTTCATCTGGTGTAAAGCAGATATAGATATCACCATGTTTTTCATTTGGATTTGCTACAAAGTATTCAACAAGCTCCATAATCTCAGCAACACCGCATTTATCGTCTGCACCAAGAAGTGTATTTCCATCGGTTACGATGATATCATCCCCGATGACTCTAGATAAGCTTGGATATTTACTAGGCTCCATCGATAGTTTATCATTGAGTTGAATGATAGAACCATCATAATTTTTTATTATTCTTGGATTGACATCCTTACCAGGAGCGTCAGGAGAAGTGTCCACGTGTGCGACAAAACCTATCGCAGGCGCGCCTTCTATATTCTTATTGATTTTTGTGTAAACATATCCAAAATCATCAAGAAATGCATCTAGCCCTAAATCATTCAATTCTTTAACCAATATTTTACTTAAATTCTTTTGTTTTTCTGTTGATGGATGGGTTCCAGTTTCATGATCTGACTGTGTATCCACCTTCACATAACGTAAAAATCTTTCAATTAAACGATCCATAATTTGATAACCTTCCTTTTCTAAGTCATATTATAACGCAAAAATCGCATAAAATACAGTAAAACATTGAAAAAATTAAGCACGAAATTAATTTTTTTAATATTTTATGATAAAAAGTGTTGACAAATCAATTGGAAATGAATATAATTAAGGTATCAATTAAAAAAATTAACAAAGGTGTGGTGAAATTGACAAAAAATGAAGTACTCGTTCAATTGAGTAAAAAAGAGATCAGTAAGAAAGAAGCTTACAAGTTACTCTACAGCGAACCAAAAGTTAGAAAACCTAGACGTGCACATTTTCTGAAGGTCAAAATCAGAGTTCCAGATGAAGGACCAGCAAATTTCTTCTTAGGTCTCATCCTATTCTTCCCCATTCCGATGTTTATTGTAAGAATGATCATGAGAAGATTTATGAAAGAGGAAGTTACCGAACAGTTTCAAATGAGTAAAAGTGAATTGATTCGATTGGTATCCATTCGAGGAGTTAAGATTAAAGTAAATACCCACACCAATGAAAAAATTTATGTGAGAACATACTAAAAGGAGAATTAGAATATGAAAGAAAAAAACAAAGTAAACCCAGTATTATCAACTTGTCCTGTTTGTAAAAGTGAATTAAGAGTTGCTAGATTACATTGTGACCAGTGTGAAACGACCATCGAGGGGTCCTTCACATTATCAAAGTTCAATTATCTAGAAACTGAAAAACTATATTTTATTGAAATTTTCATTAAGAATAGAGGAAACATTAAGCAAATTGAAAAAGAGCTTAATATTAGTTATCCAACTGTTAAGAAGATGCTAGATGAAGTGATTGTTGGTCTAGGATATTCAGTTGAAGATGATGATACAGTATTTGTTAAAGAAAAAGAAGAGCCTAAAAATGCTTTAAAGCAAAGCATTCTAGATAAGATCGAAAAGGGAGAAATGACAGTTCAAGCTGCATTAGAACTCCTGAATAAGAAATCAAGTAAATAAAACTAAAAAAGGAAAGGTGAACGTACATGTCAAAAGAACAATTAAGAGAAGAAAGAATGAAAATATTAGAATTGCTATCTAAAGGAGTAATCTCAGCAGATGAAGCTGAAAAGCTACTTGGAGCAATGAATGCACCAGAAATGAATTTTGGTGAACAAATTGTGGTCCCAGGAGTACCAAATAAAAAAGCTCCATTTAGAATGCTAAGAATCTATGTGGACTCAAAAGACGGAGATGTTGTCAAAATCCAAATTCCAATCGAATTTGCTAAATTACTCAAAACTGGTAAGTTTAATGTCAATTTGCAACAATCAGACATTGATATTGATGCTATACTAGATATGATTAATCAAGGATTTGTTGGAGAACTCGTTAATGTTGAATCTGCAGATGGCGACATCGTTAAGATTGTTGTTGAATAAGTCAATTTGAAATAATTGAATATGAATTAACAATAAGACGGATCCCCGTCTTATTGTCATGTATAAGATTATGCAGCTATGTATAATACACATCAAGAAGGAGAAACATCATGTTATTCGGAAAGCACTTTAGAAAGTACTATTTAAAATATGGACTGTTCTTTTTAGTTGGAGCAGTTGTTTTAATATTTGTAGACTGGATACAACTTGATATTCCAATGCTTGTCGGAAGAATTATTGATACCCTTAAATCAGGAAGTGCAAGCAATGAGTCTATTGAAGCAGCTATAATCAGAATTGCTATATTAGCAGCTTTGATTACAGTAGGTAGATTTTTATGGAGATACACCATTTTTGGAGCTTCTAGAAGAATAGAATACCATTTAAGAAATGAAATGTTTGGACAGGCAACCAAATTATCTCAAAGCTTTTACAGTCAAGAAAAGGTTGGGGGATTAATGACCCACTTTATCAATGATTTAGAAGCAGTTCGTATGTCATTTGGTCCAGGGATATTGATGCTAGTTGATGGTTTAACTTTAGGTGGTTTTGCTTTATATAGAATGGCAAATTTAAACGCTAGACTGACATTTTATGCAGCAATCCCTATGGTATTATTAACAATCATATTAGTATTTATTAGAAAGGTTATTTCTAAAAAGTTTAAGGAACGTCAACAAGCGTTTGAGAATTTAAGTGATTTCACTCAAGAAAACTTTTCAGGGATTACAGTGATTAAAGCATTTGTTAGAGAATTAAAAGAAGCTATGTTTTTCAACAAGAAGAATATGGAACTTTATGATAAAAATCTTAAGTTTATCAAATATATCATCATTATCAATATTGCAGTAGGTATTGCACTGAATGTTGTCATCTTATCTATCTTATTATTTGGTAGTTATTTGGTCATCTATGGTGGAGCTAACGGCTTTACTGCAGGACAATTAACAGAATATTTAAGTTATTTCTTTGCACTCATTTGGCCAACGATGGCAATCTCACAATTTATTCAAATTCAAAGTCAAGCTAAGGGTAGTGCTGAACGTATCGGTAAATTCTTAGATAGAGAAATTGAAATCAAGGATAGTGAAGAAGCAATCGTTAAAGACGATTTAAAGGGTTCAATCCGAGTAAAAAATCTAACATTTCAATATCCTGATGGAGCTTCACCTGTATTAAATAATGTTACATTCGAGATTAAACAAGGTGAAATGGTTGGGGTTCTAGGTAGAACTGGAAGTGGAAAGAGTAGCTTAGTTGACTTACTGCTTCGCATCTATAACTTAGATAAAGATCAAGTCTATATTGATGGTATTGATATCATGGATTTATCTATTTCATCGGTTAGAAATGCGATTGGCTATGTTCCTCAAGATAACTTTTTATTCTCTGATACCATCACGAATAATATAGGTTTTGCCTTAGAAAATCCTTCAGAAGATATGGTCGTTGAATCTGCGAAGCTTTCTGATGTATATGAAAATATTATTGAATTTAGAGATGGCTTTGAAACCATGCTTGGAGAACGTGGTGTTACCGTTTCAGGCGGACAAAAACAAAGAATATCGATTGCAAGAGCTTTAGCTAAAAATCCAGAAGTATTAATTCTTGATGACTCAGTTTCAGCAGTCGATACCAAAACTGAAGAAGCAATTATAAAAAATCTTCATAGAATCAGAAAAGGTAAAACAACTATCTTTATTGCACATAGAATATCAACAGTCAAAAAGATGGATAAAATCATTCTTTTAGACCAAGGTTCAGTCGTAGCAATAGGTAACCACCAGCAATTGATGAAGACATCGGAGTTATATCAAGACATGGTGAAGCGTCAAACATTAGAAAACTTAGTTCAAGGAGGTGTGCAGCATGAAGGACTTTAAAGACAACACCCGTGAACGTAGTGATAAAGAGGTATTGAGACGTCTTGTAAGCTATATGAAGCCTTACTGGAAGGAATTTGTTGTAATCTCACTACTTTTAATCGTTTCATTAGCCATTCAGTTATTACCTCCATTTTTAATAGGGAGAACTGTAGATACTGTTAGTGATCCAATACTTTCAAGAGCGGAAAAAATAGAGTATATGATTATTTTAAGCATATTCTTTATTGTTGCACTAGCTATAGGTAATTTTATTCAATATATTCAAAATATCATGCTTCAAAAGGTAGGACAAAAGACAGTTGTTACCTTAAGAAATGAAGTCTTCAATCATATTGAGAATTTATCGATAGGACAAATCAATCAAGTACCTGTAGGTAAACTAGTGACTAGAGTAACCAATGATACCAATACCATTAGTGATATGTATACCAATGTAGCAATCAATTTGGTTAGAAACCTATTGTATCTAGTCGCTGTCCTTGTCGTACTTCTGATTATTAGTGTTAAAATCACTTTATTTTTGATGCTCGTCATCCCAGTATTATTATTCGCAACCTATTTATTTAGAAAGTTTTCTAGAGCATCCTACAGAAGAGTTCGTGCAAACGTCTCTGAAGTGAACGCATTTCTATCTGAAAACCTATCAGGCATGAAAGTCACTCAAATTTTTAACCAAGAAACAAAGAAGAGAAGAGAGTTTAAAGGTCATAGCTTAAAGCTTAGAAATAGTTATCTTCAAGAAATCTTAGTTTTCGGAATTTATAGACCAATTGTTTATGCACTATCGATGGTTGGTGCTGTGATTGCGTTATACCTGGGGTATCAAGAGGTAATGGCAGGTATTTTAACAGCAGGTATCTTATTTACCTATTATACTTATGTTGGAGATTTCTTTGAACCAGTTCAGCAGCTAGCTGAACAATTCAACACCCTGCAAAATGCCTTTGCAAGTGCTGAAAAAGTATTTGACGTGCTCGATACAAAACCTGATATTATTGATCAAGAAGATGCCATTGAGTTAGAAAAATTCAGCGGATCAATTGAGTTTAAAGATGTCTGGTTCTCCTACCTACCAGATGAATGGGTCTTAAGAGGAGTATCCTTTAAGGTTAATCCTGGTGATACTGTCGCTTTTGTAGGTGCAACCGGTTCAGGAAAAACAACAATTTTAGGACTAATCGTAAGAAATTATGAAATTCAAAGGGGTCAGATATTAATCGATGGTATAGATATTCACAAGATTAAGCGCTCTAGTTTAAGACGTCACATCGGGCAAATGCTTCAAGATGTATTCCTATTTAGTGGAACCATTGAAGAAAATATTACACTGCGTGATGAAAATATCACGAAAGATGAAGTGATTCATGCATCAGAGTATGTTGGAGCAAATACATTTATTGACAAATTACCAGAAGGCTACAACCACGTTGTTTTAGAACGAGGAAATAACTTTTCTAGTGGACAACGACAACTGATCTCATTTGCTAGAGCACTCGTATATAAGCCAAGCTTAATGATCTTAGATGAAGCAACAGCGAATATCGATAGTGAAACTGAAGAATTGATTCAAGAATCCTTAGAGAAAATGATGAATATTTCAACGATGCTCATCGTTGCTCATCGTCTCTCAACCATTCAGCATGCAGATAAGATTATCGTGATGCAAAAAGGTGAAATTAAGGAAAGTGGAAGTCATCAAGAGCTACTCAGAGAAAAGGGATTGTATTACAATCTTTATCAGCTTCAATATGATGAAAAGGAAACAAGTACTTAGAAATTTGAATAAAGATGTAAGGAGATACTTTGTTATCTCCTTTTAATCATTTGATATAATCGTAAAAATCACTTACAATAGATATGAGAAATGAGGTATTCCTATGCTAGAAAAAGAAATATTACAAAGACTTTTAAATGAAGCGTTGACTACTGGTGCAGATTTTGCAGAGATATTTTTAGAAGATTCAAAATCATCATTGATTCGAGTGATGAATGGTGAAGTTATTTCTATTGATCAAGGAAATGTTTATGGTGCTGGGATTCGTCTTATTTTAGGTGTTGATGAGGTCTATGGTTATACCAATCAAATATCAGAAGATGCTATACTCAAAATCATAAAAAACTTAAGAGCATCCTTTAAGTCAAAACCAATCCAGGCTACACCATTAAAAGATAAGAAACCATTCCAGTACTTGATTCAAAAACCAATGTATTCAGTGCCTGTCAAGGTTAAAACAGATCAACTTCAAGAATTATCTAAAATAATGAGTCAACACGATTCAAGAATTGTTCAATCGGTTGCTGCATTAATCGAAAATGAACAAAAAGTATTAATCGCGAATAGCGATGGTATTCATCAAGATGATATAAGAACCTATACAAGGTTATCCTTAATGTCAGCAGCAGAAGAAAATGGTTTAATGCAGCAGGCCTATGAAGGTCCAGGACGTCACATGGGATATGAATTATTTGATGCAATCGATGCCAAAAAAATGGCTATCGAAGTCGCAACTTCTGCGATCAATCTACTTTCAGCAAAAGAAATGACTCCACAGGTCATGCCAGTGGTTATTCATAACGGCTTTGGTGGTGTTATTTTCCATGAGGCATGCGGGCATCCTCTAGAAGCAACTGCTGTTGCAAAGGGTTTATCTCCTTTCGCGAATAAGCTTGGTCAAAGAATTGGTAGTGATAAAGTCACTGCCTATGATGAAGGAGACTTATTTGGAGAATGGGGCAGCTTGAATTATGATGATGAAGGAAAACCTACTCAAAAAAATCTTTTAATTGAAAATGGAATTTTAAAGGGGTATTTAATTGATTATCGAAATGCAAGAAAGATGAAAATGGACCCCACAGGATCAGGAAGAAGACAATCTTATAAGTATTCTCCAACATCTAGAATGAATTCAACTTATATCGCGAAGGGTACAGATAAGTTTGAAGATATTATTAAGGATACAAAATATGGACTATTCGCGAAAAAACTAGGAGGAGGTACGGTTGTACCTGCTACTGGTGAGTTCAATTTTGCTGTTCAAGAGGGTTATATGATAGATGACGGGAAGCTAACAACACCTGTCAGAGGTGCAATGCTTATCGGTCATGGAAAAGATATTTTATTTAAAATTGATAGAGTATCCGATAATTTAACATTTGGTCAAGGTATGTGTGGATCTATTTCTGGAAGTATTCCTGTCGATGTTGGACAACCCACGATTAGAGTATCGGAAATGACTGTCGGTGGTTCAGGAGGTAAACATAATGTTTAAAAAATGGATTGCATTAGGATTATCAAAAGGAATCACTGATTTAGAAATATTTGCAGTTCAAAGTCAGAGCTTAAAGCTTTCGGTATATCAAGGGAAGCTAGACCAACACGTCCAAAGTAATGTTGAATCAGCTACGATTAGAGGAATCTATGACAATAAACTTTCAACAGTTCGCTTTGAAAACTTATCAGATGAAAATGCAGACATGATGCTCACTCAGTTAATTGAGAATGCAAAAGCATTAACAGTAGTTGAACCAGCCATCATCTATGAAGGGTCAAAAGAATATCCAGTCGTTAAAGATGAATTGTTCGATTTTTCGGCTGTTGACGTTACCAAAAAAATCCAGTTATTACTGGACTTAGAAAAAAAGATTTTAGAAAACAAACTTACTAGTCAAGTTCAAACATCACTCTATCAAGAAGTCGATACAAAAACGACCCTAGTGAATTCAAAGGGATTAAATTTAACAAGACGAAACAGATTTGCATATGCTTACGCAATTGCGATCTTTGGTAAGGATGATGATATTGTTACTTCATATGATGTGAAGCTTGCTAAATCGTTTCATGAGTTCGATGCAAATGAAATGGCAGAAACAACAATTCAAAAAGGAATTCAAAAATTAGGTGGAACATCAATTCCATCTGGAGAGTATCCTGTTGTATTTTCTAATGAAATGTTTTCAGATATGATAGAAGTTTTTCAAACTATTTTCTCTGGCGAAGCTGCCTTCCGGAAGTTAACTCAACTTAAAGATAAGGTCAATCAACAAATCGCTGGAAAGGAAATCAATATCATTGATGATCCACTATCAGATCTAGCATATTTTAAGAATCCATTCGATGATGAAGGGGTTGCATGTAAAAAGAGATATGTGGTTGAAAATGGCGTCTTTAAAGGATTTAATCACAATTTGAAAACTGCAAAAATATTTAATGAAGAGCCTACTGGTAACGGATTTGGTGGAGGGATTTCTTCCACAAATCTATATCTTGAACCGACTCAAATTGCATTCGATCAAATGATCACTCCTATTGAAAAAGGTGTTTATATCACATCCTTAATTGGCCTACATGCAGGAGTAAAAACTGTCTCTGGAGCATTCAATCTTCAAGCTTCAGGGTTAATGATTGAAAATGGAAAACTGACTCACGCTGTGAAAATGATTGTTGTATCAGGCAACTTTTTTGATATGCTGAATAGGGTTTCAGGAATCGCTTCCGATTTAAAATTCAACACTTCAGGGACAGGTAGTCCATCAGTGTTTATTGAATCGCTTGTTATAGGAGGAAAGTAAATGATGTTTGAAGCAAGCAAAAATCGTTATGAAAAAATGAAGTATCGTAGACTAGGAAATAGTGGACTAAAATTACCGGTATTATCTATGGGTCTATGGCAAAACTTTGGTGCAGATAATAACTATGAATTATGTAAAGAAATTATTCATGAAGCATTTAATCATGGAATCACTCATTTTGATTTAGCTAACAATTATGGTCCACCTCCAGGATATGCAGAAACTATGTTTGGTAATATCTTAAAAGATGGTTTAATGAAATATCGCGATGAATTAATTATTTCAACGAAAGCTGGATATTACATGTGGGAAGGTCCATATGGTGATCTAGGCTCTAGAAAATACTTGATGGCATCTATTGATCAATCTTTAGCAAGATTAGGAATTCCTTATGTCGATATCTTTTATCACCACCGCTTTGATTATGATACGGATCTAAGAGAAACAATGCTTGCTCTGCGAGATATTGTTTTGCAGAATAAAGCATTATATATAGGTTTATCGAATTATAATAGTGAGCAGTTAAAAAGAGCGAGTGAAATCTTAAGAGAGCTTAATGTTCCATTTGTCATCACTCAGCCATCTTATAGTATGCTAAATAAATGGATAGAAAAAGATAATTTATTAGAAACACAATTTAGTCTTGGTGGAGGAACCATTTGCTTTTCAGCACTTCAACAAGGCCTACTAACCAATAAATATATAACCGAAATTCCAAATGATTCAAGAGCAAAAAATCCAAACTCATTTTGGTTGAAAGAAAAAGACATTACTCCTGAATATAGAGAGAAAATGAAAAAGCTTGATGTTATCGCTAGAAATAGAAATCAGACGATTGCTCAGCTTTCACTCGCGTGGACATTAAGAAATGAGAAGATGACATCAACACTGATCTCAACATCAAAAATTTCTCAACTCTATGAAAATCTAGAAACTCTAAACCATCTAGATTTCACTATCGATGAATTAATCGCAATTGAAGATGCATTAAAGTAGTGAATGAACTGACTCAGGTCAGTTTTTTTCTTTTTCTATTGACAATTCTATTTTTTCGTGCTAATCTTAAATTGGTTTTAAGGTATACCTGAAAACTAGAAAGAAAAAGGTGAACATAATGCTAACATGGTTTATGGGCTTAGAAGTTTGGGTACAAGCATTACTCGGAACATTATTTACTTGGGGATTAACTGCACTTGGTGCAAGTCTTGTCTTCTTTTTCAAAAACATTCATAGAGATATATTTAATTTGATGCTAGGTTTTGCATCAGGTGTTATGATTGCAGCAAGCTTTTGGAGTTTACTCGCTCCTGCCATCGATATGGCAGAAGAGCAAGGAGCAATTTCATGGCTTGTTGTTGCAGTAGGTTTTGCATTAGGTGGAATATTCTTATATATAGCAGATAAAACAGTACCACATATGCATTTTGGCTTCAATCATGATAAAGAAGGTCTACCTACCAAATTAAAAAGAAATATCTTATTGGTATTTTCAATTACATTACATAATATTCCTGAAGGCTTAGCAGTTGGTGTCGCCTTTGGAGCAATTCAGTATATTTCTGGTGATCCACTTGCAGCAACTCTATCTGCTATCGGTTTAGCAATAGGGATAGGTATTCAAAACTTTCCTGAAGGAGCAGCTGTTTCTATTCCGCTTCGACAAGAAGGTATGTCAAGAAAGAAAGCATTTATGTATGGACAAGCTTCTGGACTCGTAGAACCAATATCTGGGGTCTTAGGTGCTATTCTAGTAACCTATGTTAGTGTAATACTACCTTATGCATTAGCATTTGCAGCTGGAGCAATGATTTATGTTGTGGTTGAAGAGCTTATTCCAGAAGCACAGCAAAAACAAACACCAAAAGGTGCACACTATGCAGTACTTGGGGTAATGGTTGGTTTCATTATGATGATGATGTTAGACGTAGCGTTAGGCTAAAAAATCGAGGTGAGTTATTTTGAATAGGGCAGAAGAAGATTATATAAAAATGATTTATGAGTTAACCGTTGAAAAAGATCTTATCATGATCAAAACCAACGAACTATCAGAGCGCTTTGGTTTTTCGGATCAAAGTGTCAATGAAATGATTAAAAAGCTTGAAGTTAAACATTTAGTTTCATTTATTCCTTATAAAGGTGTTTCTTTAACGACTAAAGGAAAATCAGTAGCAATTCGTATGATACGTGCACATCGCATATGGGAAGTCTTTTTAACCCAAAAACTTGGGTTTTCCTGGGAAAGTGTTCATGAAGATGCTGAAATGCTTGAACATGCAACAAGTCCTCTAGTTTTAGAAAGTCTTTATAAATATCTAGGAAGTCCAAAATTTTGTCAGCATGGTAATCCGATTCCAGATTTAAAGGGGAAGATGGAAAAATCAGCGACTTTATCCTTGGATGAACTTGAAAAGGGAGATGTTTTTGAGATTACACGCGTTCTTGATTTAAAAGAACTACTGGTTTTCTTAAATGATAATGAAATCAAACTTTATGATCAATATGAAATCATTGAAAAAGATAGTTTTAATGGAGTGATCAAAATTAAAGATAAAGAAAAGACAAAGATTATCAGTATAAAAACTGCGAAAATGCTCTTTGGACATCGGGTTAACTCATAAACACCAACTGGTTTGGTGTTTTTTCTTAAAAAAAAGTTATTAAAAATCCGTGATAAAATAGAGAGGATAGAAAGGGGCGGTACTATGCTTAAAGAAATGGTTCAATATGCAAATGATGAAGTACTAAAAGAATACTTAAAGGATATTCATGCCCATGATATGTCTTTACTTTTTTTAGATTTGTCTAAAGAAGAAAGACATCGTGTTTATGCGTTACTAGATATTGAAAAATTAGCAGATCTTGTATCCTACTTGGATGCAGATGAAGCAGCTGATCTTATTGTCGAATTCGATTTAAATAGACAAAAAGAAATCGTTGAGATGATGGAGCCTGATGATGCTGTCGATATGATTCAAGAGCTTGAAGAAGATGAGCAAGAAGAACTTCTCGATCTTCTTGGAGAAGAATCTGAAATTGCTCAGCTGATTAGCTATGATGAGGACGAAACCGGTTCAGCAATGACAAACCTCTTTGTAGTTGTCTATCCGGATATGGATGTAAAAAAGGCAACCAAAAAGGTGATTGCAGAAGCAACTGATGTTGAATCGATCAATACAATTTTCGTAACAGATAGTGATGGCAAATATATAGGTGTAGTTCCATTAAGAAGATTATTAAAAGCAAAAACTCCCTTGAATATATCTGAAATCATTGAGGAATCTCCCTTTGCATATGATAAGGATCCCATAGAACTGACTGTTTCAGCAATTAGAAACTATGCAATCTATGAAATGCCTGTACTAAATGATAATCATCAATTGGTCGGAATGATCACTTTAGATGATGCATTAGATATTTATCAAGAGGAAGCTCAAGAAGACTTTGAAAAGTTAGCAGGTCTTCCTGAAACAGATGAAGAAAAAGGAGCAATCCAAACTGCTTTTCACAGACTTCCTTGGCTTTTATCTTTGCTTGCTTTATCATTTCCTTTAGCCTTAGTGACTAGAGAGTTTGAACATATATTAGCCTCAGTTGCTATTTTAATCATTTTCCAACCTCTCATTTTAGGTTCTGCAGGAAATGTAGCCACGCAAACATTAGCGGTAACCTTAAAAATGTTTTCTTCACATGAGAAAGGAATCCTAAAAAACTCTTATCGTGAGATTCTAACTGGTATAATGAGTGGTTTAGTCATCGGTGTAATCGCATTTTTAATCACACTTATATTCACTAACTTTATCACATCACCTACTCAAAACCCGATTGTTATTTCTTTAGTTGTTGGGATGTCTTTATGGTTTACTGTCATTTTTTCACCAATCATCGCGATTTTAATACCAGTAACCCTTAGATCTTTGAAAATGGACCCTGCAGTTGCATCTGGTCCATTTATCACGACTTTAATTGATGTTGCTGCACTTTTCATTTATTTTGGGTTAGCAACCTTGATGTTAGGAGGTATTTGAGATGATGAAGAAAATCAATTTCAAGCATACCGATGAGTCACTCAAGAAATTATTGAAATCAATATTTGCATATGACTTAGCTGTTTTATATCCTAATTTGGATAATGATGAGAAAAATAGATTACTTGATTTAGTTAGTTTGGATAAGTTAACTGATATTTTTGTTGAGCTTGATGTCGAAGATCAACTTGAACTATTACATCGTATCAGTATAACAAAAAGAAAATCATTACTTAAAAATTTAGAAACTGATGATTTGAAGGAGTTTATTGAAGATATTGAAGAAAGTGATCGACCTGAAATATTGAGTTTGTTATCACAAGTCAAGAGAAAAACGATTGCACTTTTAATGAATTATGATGAAGATCTAGCGGCATCTATCATGTCAACAGATTTTGTAACTATACCTAAAGATATATCAATCAAGGAAGCTACACACAATATCATTACTACTTCTAAGGAACAAGATTATATCGATTCTATCTTTGTTGTTGATGAAGAAAAACGATTGGTAGGTATACTTGACCTTCGAACACTCATTATGGCAAGAAATACATCCACAATTGAAGAAATCATGCTAGAGGATTTTCAATTTGTTTTCGAAGATCAATCCATTGAAAAAGCAATACAAACAGTCATGGATTATGACAGAAATTCAATACCTGTCTTAGATAAAGATGATCATATTATTGGTATTGTTACTGCGGATGACATCTTTGATGAAATCGTAGAATCCAGCGAAGATGATTATCAAAAGTTAGCTTTAATATCTGACCACGATCAAAGCTTGTCAGCCTTCAAACGTTCACAAAAGAGATTACCTTGGCTAATGATTGCAGTGGTGTTAAATTTAGTCATCGCTTCATTTCTTTCTATATTTGAAGCAACTTTAGCAGAAGTGACTGCACTTGTATTATTTCAACC
>Ga0180007_10002712_pt1 | contig 20637 bp, 17 predicted proteins | sample MM_PC_MetaG_FD_121122 | JGI IMG/M metagenome (GOLD analysis project Ga0180007, IMG submission 121122) | Groundwater microbial communities from the Aspo Hard Rock Laboratory (HRL) deep subsurface site, Sweden - MM_PC_MetaG | ecosystem: Environmental > Aquatic > Deep subsurface > Groundwater... | reverse complement strand
TGGCAATGGGATCCGAAGGAGACATGGTCGCTTATCACCTGGTTTCTTTACGCCGCCATGCTGCATCAGCGCTTTATCGCGGGATGGCGCGGAAAAAGGGCCGCCATTCTGGCCATAATCGGCTTCATTGCCGTTCTGTTCACCCTGTGGGGCGTGACTTTTCTGCTGCCGGGAGAACACTCATATGTCCGCTGATTCCATTTTGATTCTGGGACTAAACCATAAGACCGCGCCTGTTGAAGTCCGCGAGCAGCTGGCCTTTACCAGTGACCCGGAAAGGCCTTTCAGAAAACTGAAAGAAATCCCCGGCTGTACGGAATTCTGTTTCCTGTCAACCTGCAACAGGGTCGAGGTGATCTTTACCAGCCCCCATCAGACCCAAACCATCCAGTTCATCAAAAAATTTCTTTTTGCCGCCAGCAATGTCAAGGAAAGTGATATTGACAACTTTATTTACCTGCACCGCGGAGCGGACGCCATCACCCATCTTTACCGAGTGGCGGCAAGCCTCGATTCCATGGTTGTCGGCGAACCGCAGATCCTGGGCCAAATGAAGGATGCCTACCGCAATTCTGCAGACAGGGAATGCACCGGCGTCATCCTGAACCGTCTCCTGCATAAGGCCTTTTCCGTTGCCAAGCGAATCCGCACCGAAACAAATATCGGCGGCAGCGCGGTTTCCATCAGTTATGCCGCCGTGGAGCTTGCCAAAAAAATCTTCGGCAGTCTCGAGGGCAAAAAGGTGCTGCTGGTGGGGGCCGGAGAGATGGCGGAGCTTGCCGCCGAACATCTCGTCAACCAGGGCATTTCCGAAGTGATTGTTGCCAACCGCACCCTTGAGCGGGCCGTCAATCTGGCCAAACGCTTCAACGGCAAGGCCGTGGGACTTGCGGAATTGCACGCCCAGATGGAGCTTGTCGATATCATGATCAGTTCAACCGGCGCCAGCGGACTGATCCTGCACCGGGAAGATGTCAAACCCATCATGAAACAGCGGAAGAACCGTCCGCTCTTTCTCATTGATATAGCTGTTCCGCGGGATCTTGATCCCAAACTCAACGACATGGATAACGTCTATCTTTACGATGTTGACGATCTCAGCCAGGTGGTTGAGGTGAACAAGGCGGAAAGGGAACAGGAGGCACTGCGGGCCGAGCGTATCGTCACCGAGGAGACGCTGAAATTTCTTCAATGGATTGAAGACATGCGGCTCACCCCCACCATTGCCGCCCTGCGCCGGAAAGCCGACACCATCGCCAAAGCCGAACTTGCCAAGACCCTCTCACACTGCAACCTCAGCGCCAAGGACATCATATCCATCGAGACAATGGCAGGGGCTATCATCAACAAGATGCTGCATGATCCCATTCTTTTTCTCAAACAAGGACATACCCGGGAGGACAAAGGCCTCAAACTCGATTTCACGAGAAAAATTTTCGGCCTGGACCTTGAACCGGAAAAAGAGGAATAAGACAATCTTGACAAGAGGTCCGCACAATGCTATTTTATTTAATTCATTTTTAATATAATTCGTAGAGGGCATCGCTCATAGTTCCACTATTTTGGAACAGCAGAAACGGTACATGAGCCCCCTTGACTTTCAAACAGACTGCCTATGGCCGGCAAATAATTTTTTTTCGAGGATAATTGTTATGAGTAAACGTACTTTCCAACCCAGCAATATCAAACGCAGCCGCACCCATGGATTCCGGACCCGGATGAAAACAAAAGCGGGACGGGCTATTATCTGCCGCCGTCGCGCCAAGGGTCGTGTGCGCCTCTCCGCATAAGCCCAGCAGCTATGCCAGATAAGGGAAAGGCGAAGCAGACGCTGCCCAAGGCGGCTCTGCTCAGTAAGCCAAAGGAATTTCAAGCTGTTTATCGAAACGGCAAACGGCTTCGCGGGAAAGAATTCAGCCTTATTTTCATGCCCAACGGGTTGAACACAAACAGGCTGGGCATCAGTGTCCATGGTGTTAAGAGGGCTGTTGCGCGCAACAGAATCAAACGAATCATCAGAGAATTCTATCGACTAAACAGACAGTTTATCTCTCCTTCGTCAGACATCGTCATCGCTATCCGCAAAGATTTCCCACCCGATTCCCCCCAGGAAGTGGAACGTGCCGTCAGGCCGCTCCTTCGCAATTTCCCGCTGGCATAATCTCGATGCAGTTCAGTTATTTCCCATGGCCGGTTCATCATTTGACCGGCCATAATAGGTAATGAGAGCAGATGAGCATGAAAACCCTACTCCTTTTTCTTATTCGAGGCTATCAGACGATACTGTCACCTTTGTTACCTCAGGCATGCCGTTTTACTCCCACCTGTTCCCATTACTCAATCGAGGCAATCAAACAACATGGTTCCCTGAAGGGGTCCCTGCTGGCTGGCTACCGTATTCTGCGCTGCCAGCCATTCTGCCGCGGCGGATACGACCCCGTAAAAAAATAAAAGGAATGTGACATGGATACCCAGAGAGCTTTTATAGCCATCGTGCTATCGCTCGCTATACTATTAGGTTATCAGTATTTTTTTGCACCTGCACCCCCGCAAGAAATGCCCCAGGAGGTTCAGCAGTCCGCCGTTGATACAGGCGCGACCTCTCCCTCAACCTCACCGGTCAAATCAATCACCGCGGCTCCGGCGGAAGAAACGTCACTTGTCGTCGACAATGGCCGCACGGGCCGCGATATCACTTTCGAGACAAATCTTTACTCAGGGGTTATTTCCGAAACAGGCGGCGGCATCAAGAGTTTCAAGCTGAAAAAATACAGAGAACAGCTCGACCTACAATCAGACCCGATGGAGCTGATCAAAACGACTTCCCCCCGGGAACTGCCGCTCTTTTTCTCCTGGGGAGTGGAACCGCAGAAAGCCGGGGTGCCGGTTTATCTGGCGGACAAAGAAAAGCTGCAAGTCAACGGTACGGGAAAATCCCTTACCTTGCAGAGCCAGATGCCGTCCGGGCTGGAACTGACCAGAACCATGACTTTTTCCGAAGATGACTACCTGATCAACCTTACGGTGGATGTCCGCAACACATCAACCGAACATCAACTGCAGGGCGCCCCGTTTCTGGCCTTGACCAACAAACCGTTCGCCCAGAACGACGCCAACAAATTCATTTTCATGGGACCGGCTCTGTTTAATAACGGCGCTCTAGAAGAAATCAAAACCGATGACTTGGAAAAAGGCGGGCAGATCCGCAAAGGCAAACTGGCATGGGTTGCTTATGAAGACACCTACTTCATGACCTGCGTCATTCCTGATGCCGACAGCCAGGAAAGCGTCCATTTCAGCATGGCGGGAGACGATACCGTTTCAACCGTAGTGGGAGGAGATGTTGTCGTATTGCCCCCCCAGAGCCAGAAACGCTATTCCTACACTATTTATTTTGGCCCCAAAGAGCTTCGCACCCTGAAAGCGGCCGGACATGACCTGGACAAGATCGTCAATTTCGGCTGGTTTGATTTACTGGCCAAACCGATGCTGTATCTTCTCAACTTCCTCAATGGCTTCCTGCACAATTACGGACTGGCTATCATCCTGGTCACCATCATCATCAAGGCCCTCTTCTGGCCCATTGCCCACAAGGGCATGAAATCGATGAAAACCCTGCAGAAACTTCAGCCCAAAATGACAAAACTGCGGGAAAAATATGCCAACGACAAAGAGAGACTGAACAAAGAAATGATTCAGCTCTACCAAACCTACAAGGTTAATCCCATGGGAGGCTGCCTGCCCATGGTGCTGCAGATTCCTATCTTTTTTGCCCTGTACAAGGTTCTGCTGCAAACCATCGAACTGCGCCATGCCCCGTTCATGCTGTGGATCACCGATCTGTCCGCCCCTGACCGGCTCTATATCGGCTTTGATATTCCCATGCTTGGCGGCATTCCCGTGTTGACTCTGCTGATGGGCGGCTCCATGTTTCTCCAGCAGAAAATGACACCAACCACCTTAGACCCAACCCAGGCCCGGATCATGATGTTTCTGCCTGTTGTTTTTACCTTCATGTTTCTCAATTTTGCTTCGGGACTGGTCCTCTACTGGTTTATCAACAATCTCTTAGCCATGGCCCAGCAGTATGTCATTAACAAGGCGGATTGACAGCAGGCTGCGGTAATCCGCACCTCATTGCCGAAAGAGTAGCATTGTCATTCAATTTGGAGATAAATATGGGCTTAAAGCAGGAATTTAAAGGGAAAGACGTTGACGAAGCCATTACCATGGCCTGCGACAAACTGAGCGTCCCCCGGGAAGAACTTAACATTGAAATCCTCTCAACCGGTTCTGCAGGAATTTTTGGCCTCTGCCGCAAACAGGCAATTATTCGTGCCACGAAAAAAAAATTAGAAACGGAACTTCCCCTGGTGCAGGAAAGCGAACCTGTGGCAAGTCCGGCCGTGCAGGAGAAACCGCAAACCGTTGCACCCGCAGCCGCTGAACGGACAACTGACGATCAAACACCTCCTGCGGCGAAATCCCTGCCCGCTGAGGAAACCAAAAAGAAGCGCGTACCGATTGAACGTCACCAGGAACAGACGGTTCCCCTGACTCCCGAAATCCTTGCGCAGATAAAAGGCGATCTTGAACAGCTGCTGATCCTTATGGGCTTCCCCTCAGAAATCGTGCTGGAGGAAAAAAATAATAAGGCCCAGGTGAAAATCTCCGGAGAGCATATTGAAGAGCTGATCACCAAAGACGGCCAGACTCTGGACAGCATCCAGTACCTGATGCGGAAAATCATCGCCAAGAAATTCCCCCAGAAAATCATGTTTTCCATCGATGCGGGGGATTTCCGGGAAAAACGCAAAGTGGAGCTGCAGGAACTGGCGCTGAAACTTGCCCAGGAAGTGAAAGAAACGGAAAAAACAAAAACCATCCCACCTTTGAATCCGTCGGAACGGCGCGTTGTTCATCTTGTTCTGCAGGAAGATAAAACCATCCGCAGCCGCAGTGTGGGTGACGGCCTTTTCAAGAAAATCCTCATTTATCTGCCCGGCAAGGGCCGCATTCGTAAAAAACCGCAACGAAGAAAAGGAAGGAAGGAAAAATTGACAATTCCGGAATGATATTTGATAATAGTTGCAACCTCTGACAGGATGTTGAAAACTATTATAAAATTGTCTTTTCCCTTGAAATGGCCGATACCACTTTTGACACATCCGTCCCCAGAAACGTTGAAACGACCATAGCCGCCATCGCCACTCCTCCCGGCCCAGGCGGCATCGGCATCATCCGCATCAGCGGCAGCCAGGCACTTCCCATCCTGACCACCATGTTTACCCCGAAGTGCGGCACAACCGGATTTTTCAGCCATCGGCTCTATTACGGCTGGATTAAAGACCCGCAAACGAACCAGGCCATTGACGAGGTGATGGCTGTTTACATGCAGGCTCCCAAAACATACACCAGGGAGGATATTGTCGAAATTCAGTGCCACGGGAGCTATCTGGTCCTGCAGAATATCCTGAGCCTGGTCATCAGCCTGGGCGCCACCCTTGCCGAACCGGGCGAATTCACCAAACGGGCCTTCCTGAACGGCCGTATCGATCTGACCCAGGCTGAGGCGGTTATCGAACTGCTGCAGGCCAAAACACGGGAAGGCCTCGGCATGGCCATGTCCCAGCTGCAGGGCCGCCTCGGCGCCGTGGTCGGCAGCATCCGCACCGCCCTCATCACGTTACGCGCCATTATTGAAGTTGCCATCGATTTTCCGGAAGATGATGTTGAGATCATTAATGCCCAGGCAATGGGCGAAAAGCTAGAGCACGATATCCTCATCCCCCTGCAGGAGCTCATCAGAGCCGCTAACCAGGGTAAAATCTTCCGTGACGGCATCTCGGTCATTATCCTCGGCCACCCCAATGTCGGCAAATCAAGCCTGCTGAATGCCCTGCTGCGGGAAGAAAGGGCCATTGTTACGGCAATCCCCGGCACCACCCGGGACACCATCGAGGAATTCCTTGATATCAAAGGAATGCCTGTGCGCATCATTGATACGGCCGGCATCCGCGACAATGCGGAAGAGGTGGAGGAGATGGGCATTGTCCGGGCACGAAAAAAACTGGCGAAGGCTGATCTGGTGCTGCTGATCGTCGACGGCACGCAGCCGCCCGGTGCTGCCGACACTCGACTTTATGAGTCCGTGGGGGACAAAAAAATCCTACTGGTTGTCAACAAAATTGATCTTGCCTGCCAGGATTCCGCCGTCTTTGCCGAAGCCTTTCCCGCTATCCCCCGGGTATTTATTTCCGCCAAGACCCATGAGGGCATTGCCGATCTGGAAAACAACCTCTTTGCCCTGGTCACCGGCGGATCGCATTGGGATCCGGGTTACACCTGCGTTCCCAATGTGAGACAAAGGACATCACTAGAAAAAGCGCTGACCGATGCAAAAAGAGTTGCCGAGGGGCTCAGAACAGATCTCCCCCCCGATCTGCTTGCCATTGAACTGCAAAGCGCACTTGATTACCTGGGTGACATCACCGGAGAAACGACTACGGACGATATTCTCGACCTGATATTTGATCAATTCTGCATAGGAAAATAGATCATGAAGCAGAGACAAGAAAGCAATACCGCCTTCGACCAGCAGATTAACTTTCTGAAAAGGATCTCCTTTTTTCAGGATTTCGATGATCATGAACTCAAGCAGCTCCTGGCCGTAAGCCGCTGGCTGAAGGTGCCCGCCGGCACCTTGATCATCAAGGAGGAAACCTTGGAGAAGGTCTTTTACATTCTGGTAAAAGGCAGCGTATCTGTTTTCATCACCGTTGAACAGGGTCAGACGATTGAGCTGACAAAGCTTTCCACCGGCGACACCTTCGGCGAAATGGCACTTGTTTCAGAGACCAGGAGAACCGCCGGAGTAAAAACGACCAGTGAGTCTTATATCCTGATGGTGGAACCGGATATCCTCAACCAGGCCTCTGTTTTTCTGCAGCTGAAATTCTACCGCCGCTTCTGTGAAATCCTGGTATCAAGGCTGATTGCCGCCAATAAACGAATGGGCGATCTCTCTGCTCACGCCTCTGAATCTTCCGCAAGCAAACAATCCCCTCCCCGGCAAGTGACCCCGCCCCGACAACAATCAGCGCCGCAGGTAAGACAGGAGAAAAAAGAAACAGAGCCCCCTCGGCCGCAGCAAGTACAGAAACCCCAGGCAAGCCCCCCGAAAAAAGAGGTGAATGCCTCGGAACTTCCCCCAGCGCCGAAGCTGATGGCTGTTGCCAAGGCAAAAATAAGGCGAAGAATCCAAAGCAACCTGGAACTTGCCGTGAATCCGGTGGTGGCCGCCCGCCTCTCGTCCTTTCTTGTCGGAGATTGCAAGGATATCAGAAAATTTGCCGAACTGATTTCCTGCGATCCCATGCTTGCCGCCAAGGTAATCCAGCAGGCCAACTCATCATTTTACCGGCGGACCACTACGGTGAATTCCGTTCCCCACGCCATGGTGACCATGGGCATCAAGGACCTGCAGGAAATAATCGCCAAAGAAACGATGAAGGTGTTCAAGGAGGAAGAACTTTTCGGGGGATTCGGCCAGCTTGCCGACAGTTTCTGGCAGCACTCTGTGGCGGTGGGCCGCATTGCGGAACTCCTGCGGGACACGATCAGAATCAACATATCCGAGGATGTCTATCTGGCCGGACTTTTTCACGACCTGGGCAAACTGGCGCTGGATCAGCAGCAGCCCCTCTTTTATCCCCAGCTGCTGCGGCCTGATTTTATCGATAAGGACATCTGCACGTCAGAACAGGAGTACATCGGCATCGACCATGCTCAGGCCGGATGCTGGCTGGGGGAAAAAATGGGACTGCCCAAAGCATATCTCGATGTCATGCTTCTGCACCATGCTCCGGAAAAAGCCCGGGAAAATAGCCTGCTCATAGCCCTTATCCATCTGGCCGACCTCTTTGCCAAGGATAAGGGAATGATAATGGGCAAGGCGGGAGGGTCTTCCCCGGCACTTCCAACCGCTTTTGGCTGGATTATTCTCCAGGAACAGCATCATCCTTTCATTGATGTCAATGTGAACAACTTTATACGATCATTTAAAGTTGAACTGGAACGAATGTGGGGAGATACGTCCACTCTTCCTCTCGCCTAGCCATATCCCCCCGGACAGAAGCTCATGGAAGACAGATAATGGTGATTGCCTGGCAAGGTAGGGCTGATGGCCTAATCCACCGCCTCAAAGGCATCCTTTTCCGCCCCGCACACCGGGCAACACCAGTCATCCGGCAGGTCTTCAAAGGCTGTACCGGCAGCGATACCGCCATCGGCATCACCGTTTTGGGGGTCATAAACATATCCACATACTGTGCAACGATATTTTTTCATAATTTTTCTCCTGGTATCAGTTGACTACACATAGGCGCACGTTGACATAACCGGAAAACTCTCGTAAAGATATCAGGAAGAAAGCTTATCAGTCAACGCAAAAACTCATAACAAGCCGTAAGATCATGAAAAAAATTGTACTCACCCGCCAGGAAATACAGAAAAAAGTCAGAGAACTCGGCCAGCGGATCACCTGTGACTTTGCAAATGATGATCTCCTTCTCATCGGTGTGCTGAACGGCGCTTTTATCTTCACCGCCGACCTGGCCCGGGAAATTGACCTGCCCCTGCAGATTGATTTCATCCGGGTGGCAAGCTATGGCGCCGGCAGCTCGTCATCAGGCACGATCACCTTTACCAAGGATGTGGAACGTCCGGTGACCGGCAAGAAAATCGTGCTGGTGGAAGATATTGTCGACACCGGCCGCACCATTCACAGCCTGCAGCAGCATTTTCTCCAGCATGGAGCGGGCAGTGTGCATATCTGCACCCTGATCGACAAAAAAGAGCGACGCGAAGTTGACGTACGCGCCGACTACGTTGGCTTTGAGGTGGCCGAGGGCTTCCTGGTCGGTTACGGACTTGATTTTGCCGAGCAGTACAGAAATCTGCCGGATGTCTACCACCTTGACGACCCGGCTCATCCATAGATAACCCCACGCGGACATACTCCGTTATCGAGGTTCGGGCAAAGAGTTAATTATCCATGAAACCCACCCTGCAGGAAAGCGATAAAAAATTCCTCTGGCACCCCTACACCCAGATGCACGATTATGCCGACCGGGACCTTCTCATCATCGACCGGGCAGATGGCCTCATGCTTTATGACCACAGGGGCAGAAGCTATTTCGACACCATCTCATCCTGGTGGTGCATCCTGCACGGCCACAATCATCCGACCATCAAAAAATTTATGCACCGCCAGCTGGACAGACTTGATCATGTTCTGCTGGCCGGTACGAGCCACGAAGCCGCCATCCTGCTTGCGGAAAAACTCATCGCCATCACCCCGGAGAGACTCGGCAAGGTCTTTTATTCGGATAACGGCTCCACCGCCTGCGAGGTGGCCCTGAAAATGAGCCTGCAATACTGGCGGCATAGGGGGCAACCCCGACGGAAACGCTTTATAGCCCTGGAACGGGGCTATCACGGCGACACCATCGGCACCATGAGCCTGGGCGGCGTCCCGGATTTCCATAAGGAATTCGCCGAGATCCTCTTTGCATCGTTCACCATCCCCTCCCCTTACTGCTACCGCTGCCCCATGGAGCAGGACCGGGAGACATGCCAGCTGGAATGTCTGCAGCCGTTAAAGGATCTGCTGGAAAAAGAAGGTGAAAATATCGCGGCCATGATTGTCGAACCGCTTATCCAGGCAGCAGGCGGCATGCGCATCTATCCGGCCCGTTATCTCAAGAGGCTTGCGGAACTGGTCCGGCAATACGGAGTCCATCTGATTTTTGATGAAGTGGCAACAGGATTCGGCCGCACCGGCAGGATGTTTGCCCTGGAACATGCCGGGGTGACGCCTGACTTTCTCTGCCTGTCCAAATCCCTCACTGCAGGCATGCTGCCCATGGCCGCTACGGTAACCAGCGACGAGATTTATCAGGCCTTTTATGGAGAATATAAGGAGAACAGAACTTTTTACCACGGCCACACCTTTACCGGCAATCCGCTTGCTGCCGCCGCAGCGTTGGGTTCGTTGCAGGTCTTTGCCGAAGAAAAGCCACTTGAGCGGCTGGCGGCAACCGTTCCTCATCTGCACCAGAAAATGGCACGTTTTCTTGATCTGCCTTGGGTGGGAGATGTGCGCTGCCTGGGCATGATTGCCGCCATTGAACTGGTCAAAAATAAACAAACAAAGGAAGAATTCACCTTCGCGGAACGCGTGGGATGGGGAATCTACCTCAAAGGTCTGGAGGAAGGCCTGATCCTACGCCCCCTGGGCAATATTGTCTACCTGTGGCTGCCCATCTCAACCACCACTGCCGAGATTGACGAAATCGCGGAACGCACCTGGCGGGTCCTTGCCGATGCTGACAATATCAGCGGCTGGTCGCAGAGGTGAAATCACTTTCCCGTATTGATCTTTTCGCCAAAGGCTGCTATTTTATCGGCATTCACGACGATATTATTTTTTTACAACGGCTTACTTGCGCCCGTAGCTCAGCTGGATAGAGTACCGGACTTCGAATCCGTGGGTCGGGGGTTCGAATCCCTCCGGGCGCGCCAGTTATATCAAGCCATTAGCTCAGTATGAGTTAATGGCTTTTTCATTTTTACCTTTTCGGTTGCCGTCTGGTTGCCGTTTATTCCTGGCTAGAATGAATTGCAATGGACATTTTTATGCGGGATCAGTCATAAATCGATTTTGTTACGTACAGTAGGGAGATGTTGACTTCGTATATACAGTGCCACCATTATTTCCGATCTGGGCAGCGCAGTAACCATCCCCGTTTCCATCAGATAAGATAGCGGTGCATCATTAGGATAACTTTCAACACTGCCGGCAGCCCTTTTCACCGCAACTGCGGACCGCTAAACTTTCCACATCCGTCCAGTTCAACCTTTCAGTCACTTTTCCCTTTATTCAGGCAGATACCTCCCTTACCTCCCTCCCTATTCTCAGAAGAGCAATACCACAACACTGTAGTATCACCATACCACACATTGTGTTGCATCAACACTTCCTGACACACCTAACCATCTGACAAACAACTGCCGTCACACAAAACTTTTTCTTTAATTTCAGATAATTATATTGTTTCTAGCTGTTGTGCAACCCCTTGGCATGACTGATGCTCTTTCTATTAATCAAAGACAATCACTGACAAAAGAACAGGCAAGAGGAGGAACACCATGAACGTAACAGCTCAGACAACCGCAACAGCACAGACCCATGAACAAGAATCAGTCGGCCAGGTCGGCATCGGCTTGATCGGAATCCTGAGTGCCATGATCGGCACATGGGGCGTTGCCTGCCTCATCAGCGGCATCAGCCAGTACGGCATCGTCGGCATGATCAGGGGTTGGGTTTCCGCAGTAATAGGTGGTTAATCATTCTCGTCTTTAAGGAGAACAATATGAAAACACAGAAAAAAATCAAAAAGGAATCAGGACTCTTCTTCAGTACTATTGCCATAATAGGCAGTATTATAGGGCTTATGATTGGTAGTATCATAGGGTTATGGTCCATAACCATGTTGATATCCGGTCTTGCCTCTGTTGACTGGCAGATATCTGAAATGTTCCGGCAATTTCTTGTAGCAACCGGCAACCTCGGCGAATTCGATACCATGGTTGATTACTATACCCACATCAAGGGAGTGGAATACATCATCGCCGTGGCCTTCTTTGTCGCCTTCCCGGTTTATTACAAATCCCTCAAACCGAAAGAGCCCGTAGCTCATTCCAAATAAACGGCCCTCACCATGCGCCGCTTCTTTTTTTTCTCACCACGACCGGTAATTCCCCATAAAACGCGCTTTTTGTTGTCATAAAAAAATACTGATTACCTCCCATTTCAGCCAACCAGGGAGTAAAAAAACCCGCGGTTTCTATCCGGTCAAACCCGCCGACGCATAAGCATCGTTTCAACCCCGGTATTGCTATTCTTCATCATTCTCAACACCACAACACTGTAGCATCGCCATGCCACACATTGTGTTGCATCAACACTTCCTGCCACACACACGCGCCAAACAAACAACAGCCGCTACACAAAACTTTTTCTTTAATTTCAAATAATTATATTATTTTTAGCTGTTGCGCATCCCCTTGGCATGACCAGTGCTATTACTAGTAATCAAAGACATTCACTGACCAAAAGGACAGGCAAGAGGAGGAACACCATGAACGTAACAGCTAAGACAACCACAACAGTACAGACACATGAACAAGATTCAGTTGCCCAGGTCGGCATCGGCTTGATCGGAATCCTGAGCGCCATGATCGGCATCTGGGGCGTTGCCTGCCTCATCAGCGGCATCAGCCAGTACGGTATCGTCGGCATGATCAAGGGTTGGGTTTCCGCAGTATTGGGCGGCTAACAGGTTCACAGAATTTTAAAGCATTTCGCAGGATAACAAGGAGGCACACCATGAAAGCTACTACGACCGCAAACACCACCACCGTTGCTATCACCAGCCACAAGGCGATTGATCAACAGGCCGCTGAAGTCGGCTTGGGAGTTATCGTAGCATTCACCGCACTGAGCGGATTATGGGGTGCAACCTGTCTGCTCAGCGCTCTTGCCCAGAACGGCTTCGCCCGCTTGGCCGCAGGATGGCTGGAAGCAATCCTCGGCGGCTGATAAGGTCAATAAGCCACTCTCACCTCTCAAGACTGTCGGGAGAGTGGTCAATAATACTCTTCAACAATTGATAACATACAGGGAGAATATCATGGAATCACAGGGAAAAACAAATAAAGGATCAAAAGTGTTTTTTGGCATTGTTGCAGCAATCGGCGGTATCATAGGACTCTGGTCCATAACCATGCTGATGACCGGTCTTGCCTCTGTTAACTGGCAGGTATCTGAAATGTTCCGGCAGTTTCTGGTAGCAACAGGCAACCTCGGCGAATACGAGACCATGGTTGATTACTATACTCACATCAAGGGAGTGGAATACCTGATCGCCGTGGCCTTCTTTGTCGCCTTCCCGGTTTATTACAAATCCCTCAAACCGAACGAGGCCACAGCTCCTTCCAAATAAACGACTCTCACCTTCTGCTTCCAAGCGGCGCATGATCCTCATCTTGCGCCGCTTCTTTGTTTCTCACCACAAACAGCACCGGCAATGAATCAACGGTGCAGACAAATCCCTTCAGCAGCCATGCTTGATAAGAAAATCATCAACCATCTCCTGCATGATGTAAAGCTGGCTGCGTCCTGTTCCATGGATGATGATCCAAGCTGCAGCGCTGGTATGCCCGGTAAAGAGCTGGACGGATCTTGATGGTCAGAGATTCGAGACAATCACCCTCCAACGGATGCGGTCTGTTATCCTCCGGGCCGGTCGATTTATTTTTCCCTGTTTTCACACCAACAATTCCTTTATGCGGATAAAATTCTCTTTTCGTTTAAAAAATGCATCAACAACCCGAGGATCAAAATGACGCCCTTTTTCTGCCAGAATAATCCTTTCCGCCTCGAAGACGGGAAAAGCTTCCTTATATACCCGCACCGTGGTCAAGGCGTCAAAGACATCTGCCAGGGCAACGATACGTGCTTCCAGGGGAATGGCCTCGCCGCTCAGACCGTTGATATAGCCGCTGCCGTCCCACCTTTCGTGATGGAAATAGGCGATGTTGCGGGCCATGGGGTCAATTTCCGCATTATCGAGCATGCGGTGGCCGATAACCACATGCTGTTTCATTTCCTCAAACTCTTCCGGCGTATAGTTGCCCGGCTTTTTTAAAATGGCATCGGCAATGCCTACCTTGCCGACATCATGCAGAGAAGCATAGAGCCTGATGCGCTTGACAAAATCCCTGTCCGCCCCATAGGTATCCGCCAGCAGAGTGGCATATTCACTCACCCTTTTGATATGATTGCCTGTTTCATCATCATTGGCCAGGTTGGCATTCTCCAGCACCGTCACCAGGCCTAAGGACATTTTTTCAATGGTCCGGGTCTTCTCATCCACCAGATGGCTGAGATGTTCTTCCCGGTCGGCCAGCATCCTGTTCTTCTGACGCAGCTCATCCTGCAGATTTTTCAGGCGGAGCTGGGCCTTGACCCTGGCCAGCAGTTCATCCTTGTTAAAGGGTTTGGTCACATAATCGACCCCGCCGTTACGGAAGGCTTCCACCTTGCTTTCCACATCCGTTTTGGCGGTGATAAAGATAATAGGAATTTCACGGGCCTTCTGTTTATCCTGCAGAAGCCGGGAAACTTGAAAGCCGTCCATCCCCGGCATCATGATATCAAGCAGTATCAGATCCGGCAGATCATGCTCGATCATGTCGAGCACGGCGGCGCCATTTGCGGCCATGCGAATCTGACACTCCAGGCTCTGCACCAGAATTTCGGCAAGCAGCTTTCTGTTCTGGGCGATATCATCAACGATCAGAATTTTGTTCTTCACCTTGGCAGTTGCTCCCATTGGGCAAGAGAGCCTCCAGTTTTCTGATGAGCTGCGGCAGAGCCTCATCATCAAAAGTTGCGGCAATCTGTTGCAATTCCTGCTGCAGATTGCGTATTTCCTTAATAGAGATAAAGCCGGCAAAAGAGGCGGCCAAAACACGGATCTGGTCCGGATTGAAAATTTTCAGGTTCTTTTGCAACACATCATTGGCCTGGGTAATATGAAAACATAATTCCCGGCTGAGCACAAAATGTTCACTTACGGCAAAAGGGTGGACAGGCAGATTATCCCCCTCATTTTCCTTAATAGCCAGTGAAAACCTGTCAGAAACCAGAAAATAAATTTTTCGGTAAAATATCCCCAGCTCCAGCGGCTTGGCCAGATAATCATTACAGCCGACCTGGAGAAATTTTTCCTTATCGCCCGGCATGGCTTCACCGGTCAGGGCGATGACATAGAGTTTCTCCCATCTGTCATTTTTACGGATGCGCTCAATGGTCTGCATACCGTCAAGCACGGGCATCTGCATATCGAGAATCAGCAGATCAAAATCAGCCTCCTCCAGCCTGTCCAAGGCCTCTTGCCCATTGGCGGCAACGACCGTATTGAGACCGAGATTAAGCAGCATCTCCCTGATGACATTCTGGTTCATTTCATCGTCTTCAGCCAGCAATATCCGCAATTTTACCCCGGCTTGCGCCAGGGCTGAGGTCAACATTTCCCCGGATATCTGCACATCTTGTTCCGGGGATGCGCCCGTGTCAGTAGCAGCCGATTTCTGAAAAGGCAAACGCACGGTAAAAACCGAGCCCTGGCCGATGCCGCTCTCCAGGCGAATCGAGCCGTTCATCAGCGAAACCAGGCGGCTGGTAATGCTCAGGCCAAGGCCTGTCCCGCCATACTTGCGGGTGGAGGCGGCATCGCCCTGCTGAAACACGGTAAAAATAACATACTGCTGTTCCCTGGAAATACCGATACCTGTATCAGCCACGGCAAAAATTGCCGTGTCGTCCGCATAGCTGCAATGGAGAGTGACGGAACCCTTTTCTGTAAATTTAAAGCTGTTGCTGAGCAGATTGCCCAGGATCTGGTTAAGGCGGATGCTGTCGCCAATAACCCCGGCCGGCAGGTCGTCGTAACCGGAAATGCAAAAATCAATCCCTTTTTCCGCTGCCTGAGGGGCAAACATCTGTCCGAGATCGTTCAGTGCCTGGCGAAGGAAAAATTCCTGGTAAACGATTTCCAGCTTGCCCGCCTCAATTTTGGCAAAGTCCAGAATGTCATTAATGAGGGCCAGAAGATTTTTGCCGGCCCTGCTGATGATGCCAAGCCGCTTTTTATCCGCCGGACTTTCCGCATCCATCAGCATCAGATCGGTATAGCCGAGAATGGCGTTTAACGGGGTTCTGATCTCATGGCCCATGTTGGCCAGAAAAAAGCTTTTCAGCTTGCGGGCCTCCACAGCCTCCTGTTTCGCCCATTGCAGGGAGCGCTCGATCTCCTTCATCTGGGTCGTTTCAAAACCGTAGATGTGGATCAGCCTGTTTGCCTGAATAAATTTCACCCGCCGGTTAAAATGACCGCCGTCGATATAGAGCTCATCGGAGAAATCCTCCCACAGTTTTTCATCAAAATGAAGCAACCGGGAGTCGAGCCCCTGCAGCAGCGGATGATCGAGGTCATCCCCGGCAGCGGGAAAGCGGTGCAGGCATGCCGGATTGGCATAGGTGATCAAGCCATGAAGATTGATTTCGATGATCATATTGACATTATCTTCAGGAAAAGAGGCCAGACGGTGCAACTCCCGCAGAACCCTCCTCTGCTCGGATATATTCTCCTTCGCCACGACCAAATGGCTGATCGCGCCACGCTTGTCTGTAAGAGGTGCAATGGAGACATGCTCCCAGAACTTCTCCCCATCCTTTTTCCTGCTCAGGACTTCTCCCTGCCACTCCTGTCCCGAACGGAGACTTTCCCACATGGCCAGAGACGACCCCTCTGCCGATTCACCGCTGATCTCCCGTAAATTCTTGCCTATGGCCTCATCCGCCTTGTACCCAGACAGTATGCAGAACGCCTTGTTTACATACACAATATCGCCCAGCCGGTCGATAATAACAAGAGCGGCGCTGCTCTGCTGTAAGGCCTGGGAGACAAGAGATTTTTCCTCAGCGCCTTTTCTGGAACGGTTTCTCAGACAGATCGCCACGCCCAATGCCAACAGCAGGGAGAAGACCGACCATGTGATGAAAAATTGTCTGCGAAAAAAAACATTGGCCGCACTGAAAGAACCGAACGAAAACTGATTGATAATTTTCAAGTAAAAATCGTTTCCCTGGCCATCTGTAACGTTTGTTGCAGCATCCCGTCCCTCGCCGGCAGGCCCTCCGGTCTTTGCCGAATGATAGGTGGCAAAAGTTACGGTTTCCTGCCGGTCTTGAAATTGTCCGTTGTCAGCAGTGGCGATTTTTCCCCAGCTCTCAGGGTGTTGGATGGCAAATGAGACGTTCCGGCTCTCCGGCGGAGTCACATTGGCATCATTATGCTCTCCTGCCCGGATGAATTCGTTTCCCCACCTGTTCAGCAGAGAAATCCTTCCGGGAAATGCATCGGCAATCTCCTGCAGTTCCTTGATAAAATGCTGCAGCCGACATTCGACAACCACCATGCCCCGGTTTCGTCCCCCGCTGTCAAATACCGGGGTTGCTGCAATAAGTACCGGTCCTGTTGCCCTTTCCCCGGCTGCCATCCCGGCATCCACATCAGAATCAGCCAGATACATCTCCCCTTTTCCAAGCAATTTGACCTGCTGGAAAAAGGCAGCATGGGAATTATCGGACAACTTTTCTCCTGGGATCATTTCTGCGGATGGCAATGAGGAACTTACCCTGACAAGGACAACGCCGCTGTCCGACAAATAGCTTATGCGGGAATAGCTATCCCTTGTTCCGGCAAATCCGGAGCATTGTTCCTTCAGCCTCTGCAGCGCGGCATCATCCCCATGTGACAGAAAGGAATTCATGGCATGAAGGGTGGAAAGATACTGCAGATCTGAGGCGAGCAGGGAGATGACATTGTCGATGGCGGTATGCACCACTCTGACACACGCCATGGCATTTTGCTGTTGCTGCCGGTTGAATTCACGAAGATTGGCGATAAAGCCGACAAGCACGATGGCGAAAAGAAAAAGCGGAATGTAAAGTTTGAGGAAAGTTTTTCCGTCAGTGATAAATTGTTTTTTGTCAGGCATCAGCAGGCCTTGAAAATGAATGGGCAAATTGACAATCTTCACAAATTTCTAAGAAATATTCATAATTAATGGTAATCCGGCCCTCTGCATATTGCCAGGGGGAAAAATCATTGCACCGCTTGCAACTCTTAAGATGTACATCAACTCATGCCAGTCCTCCGAAATCAAGATTCAAATCGTATTAGAGAAGGGTATCCCAAAGGCACCCCCGGCAGACTTATCATAAATAGCAACACCGACGCATGTCAGCAGCAGGGCCTCAAAAATCCGATGCCAGCCGGATGACTCGATCAAATAATCACCGGCGCCGACCAGTGGATATCCCTTCCTTCGTTCAGCCAATTTTCCCGATCAAAATAATAAGATTTACTGTAATGATATCATGGAAGAAGCAGCAGCATTTGTCAATCAACCTGAAAGATCTGCCGAAAACTCCTTTATGACCAACAGATAGCAGGACCTGACGCAGACCGGACAAAGCAACTCAGAAAAGAGGTAACGCGCCGCCGGTGCTATGGAGTTTATTCCCGCCGCCACGTAGCCAGACGGATGCCGCACACGGCAAGGAAAATCCCCGCAGTCTGCAAAGATGAAAGGGTCTGCTGCAGAAAGATATGGCCCCAGATGCTGGTCAGCACCGGCTGCAGCAGAAGCAGGATTGAGGCGACAGCCACGGGAACATGGGGCAGTGCGGCGATAATAAGCCACCAGCCGACCACCGAGGAGAAAAAGGCATGCAGCGCAAGCCATCCTAATGCCGCCCTGCCCGGGATCAGCTCATTGCCCTCGCCCACCATGGGCAGAAAGAGAAAAAAAGAGGCGATGAAAGCCACCCAAAAAAGCACCTGCGGGGGGGTAATCTGATAATTTCTGAGCAAACGCAGAATAATGAGAAAAAACAAATGGTGTAAGCGGGCAACCGGACATTAAATAAAACGGGCAAGACCCCAATGCACATGCCTCTGGTCAATGTCAGCAGAGAGATACCGAGCAGGGCAAGAAGGCAGCCGGGCCAGAACCATTTCTGCAGACTTTCCCTGAAAAAGAAAACCGCAAGCCAAGAAACAACAAGTACCTGGAGATTGCCCATCAGGGTGGCCGGGCCCGCGCCGAGAAAAATGATGCACCGGTGCCAGGACCACAGGTCGATGGCAAAGAAAAAACCCAGCAATATCAGGAGAAATGTGGCACGGCGGGCGCGAACGAGAAAACCGAAACGGGGGTTTGCCGCCTCAAGAACCGTTACACTGTCCGTCTTCAGAGATGCGGCACGAAACGGGCGGGTAAAAGGATAGAGCAGCAGCCAGATGAGGGCGGCAAAGAAATTGCGATAAAAAGCGGAAACCGTGGGATGCACACCGGCCAGAGTGACCAGGATCGCCGAGGTGCTGATGCAGCAGATGCCCACGACAAGAAGAACGTACCATCTGCTCATGACAAATCACCGATGAACGGCTTATCCTGAATCTTTCATGACAGCCCGCAGGAACGGCGATGAAAGGCCACGGCCTCGGCATAGGTAATACCAGTGCCGCCGAAGATGTCCAGGGCGCTGCCGATGGTGGCGTCAAGGCGGTTTTTTCCCAGAACCTGGAGCTTTTCCAGATCAGCCAGATTTTTCACTCCTCCGGCATAGGTGGTGGGGATCGGGGTCCATCTACCGAGCTTTTCAGCAAGCTCCTCTTCAATGCCCGCACATTTTCCTTCAACATCCACGGCATGGATCAGAAATTCGTGGCAAAAGGAGGCGAAATAGTTCAGCGACTCTTCAGTTATCGCTACCGAGGTAAATTTCTGCCAGCGGTCAGTGACGATAAAATAATCATTCCCTTTTTTCCGGCAGCTCAGATCAAGCACCAGATGTTCCCGGCCCAAGGCGGCCATCATGCCGCCCAGACGCTCTTCATGGATCATCCCGTCCTGAAAAACATAGGAAGTAACGATAACCGCAGAAGCCCCTTTGTCCAGCCAGTCGGCCGCGTTAAGAACATTGATTCCGCCACCAATCTGCAGACCGCCCGGCCAGGCGGCCAATGCCTCTTCGGCAGCCGCTTCATTTCCCGGGCCAAGCATGATCACATGGCCGCCGGTCAAATTGTCGGCTTTATACATTTGCGCGTAATAGGCGGATGAGTGGGGGGATAAAAAATTGGTCGTGAGCGACGCAGAATAGGAATCAGAAAGGGTGGAACCGACAATCTGCTTGACGTAGCCGTTATGCAGGTCAATACAGGGGCGAAATCTCATAACATTTCGGATTCGGATCAGGGATTCCGGATTCTGGATAAAAAGACGAGACAATCAATCAGAGCTCCGGAATCCACTCTCCAAAATCAAATAATCAGTTTTCAAGAATCAACAAAGTGGACGGATCAAGAGTCAGACTCGGTCTGCTCTCATCTACTTTACCATCACGCTTGATGATATTCAAGGCGACACATTTCTTTTCCGCATCAGGCAGAAGCAGAATAATGGTGTCAAACAAAGCGTCCGTCTCATGACACGGGGCAGGGACACCCGATTTGCTGACCCTGTCATCCTTTCGGTGGCATACGGCGGAAAACCAGATATTGACATTCATGTCTCTGGCCAGATCCCGCATCTGACCGAGAACCTTCTCGGGCGAGATGGAACAGTCAAAACCATCCACCAGCAGGCAGTCCGGCTGGAATATATTCTGATCAATAAGATCCTTCAGCCGCTCACGCAGTTTGGCGACACCGAAACTCTCTTCGTTAAAGGTCATGATCATACGCTGACTTATGAGCTCTTCCTGTATCTCTGCAGCACGTTCCAGATTGCCTGCCTTGGCGATGTTCTGGAAAATATCATCATACCAGATTTTTGTTTTTTCAAGACTCTGGCCGATGCTCACATGCAGCACCTTGTTGCCTCTCAGCATGCTGTCCAGGGCAATCTGCACCAGGATAGCGGTCTTTCCCAATC
>Ga0180007_10002711_pt1 | contig 20640 bp, 16 predicted proteins | sample MM_PC_MetaG_FD_121122 | JGI IMG/M metagenome (GOLD analysis project Ga0180007, IMG submission 121122) | Groundwater microbial communities from the Aspo Hard Rock Laboratory (HRL) deep subsurface site, Sweden - MM_PC_MetaG | ecosystem: Environmental > Aquatic > Deep subsurface > Groundwater... | reverse complement strand
CGGCTCTTCCCCACCACGCTTCAACGGAAAAGATTTACGAGCAGATCGCCGCCCAGATGGAAGCCAAAAAGCTGCCCATGATCAGTGATATAAGAGATGAGTCTGACAACGAAGACCCCACACGGCTTGTTGTGATTCCCCGCTCAAACAGGGTAGACCTTAACGCATTAACCGATCATTTATTTGCCACCACGGATCTTGAAAAGTCATATTCTTTTAATATGAATATGATTGGCATTGATGGCCGTCCCCAGCTTAAAAATCTGCTTGAGGTCCTCACGGAGTGGCTCGAATACAGGGCAGATACTGTCAGAAAAAAATTGAATTTCCGGTTGGAAAAAATTGTAAACCGTCTGCATCTATTGGACGGCCTGCTTATCGCATTTTTAAATATCGATGAGGTGATCAAAATCATCAGAAGATCTGACCACCCCAAAAAGGATCTGATCAAAGCCTTTTCTTTGACCGAGCTGCAGGCAACTGCCATTCTTGAACTAAGACTGCGCCAGCTTGCCAGGCTGGAAGAAATCAAAATACAAACCGAACAAAATGAATTGAATTTTGAACGTAAAAATCTTGAAAAAATTCTGGGTCGGGAAAAAGCATTTAAGGAATATATCAAAGAAGAAATAAAATCTGATGCGAAAACATATGGTGATAAACGCAGATCACCCATAAAAAAGCGCAAAGAGGCAGAAAAATTTTCAGTTACAGATGTAATGGACATAGAAGCAGTAACCATTATTTTGTCTAAAAACGGCTGGATCAGATCTGCCAAAGGGCATGACATCAACCCTGAATCAGTCAAGTTTAAATCAGGAGATTCGCTCCTAGGACATTTAAGGACAAGAAGTGACAAACCCATCGTGTTTCTGGACAATACCGGGCGAAGCTATATGCTTTTTTCCCACACCCTTCCTTCTGCCAGGAGTAATGGAGAGCCTTTAACCGGGCACTTATCCATCCAGCCCAATGCCCACATACAATTTATGCTCTCAGCTGAAAATGAAGATCACTTCCTTGTGGGTTCGGACAATGGATATGGATTTATTGTTAGATTTGATGATTTTTTAACCCATTATAAAAATGGGAAAACAATCGTCACATTAAAAGCAGATCACCAATTGTTAACTCCTGAGCCGGTCATTGATCTTGAAAATGACAGCATTGCCGCCATTACCTCTGCTGGCAGGCTTTTGATATTCAAGTTAAGACAATTGCCCAATTTAAAAAAGGGAAAGGGGAATAAAATTATTTCCATCTCCCAGAAAGGGCTTAGATCACCAAACCCGGAGATACTTATCTTTCTTAAAATATTGCCAGAAAATACGAATCTTTTTATCTATTCCGGCCGGCATTTTCTTAAACTGGGTCCTGGAAACCAAAAAGATTATACGGGAATGAGAGGTCAGAGAGGGAAAAAACTTCCCCGGGGTTATCAAAATGTAGATCGTGTTGAAGCTGTTCCCATTGAACCCAATAGTGATTAATGATGAAAAAGAGTTATGCGAATAATTTTATTTTAATAAATCTTCTTTGCATTTTATTATTTTTTGTTTTTTTATCCGTATTGATCAATAATAAGCAATTGGGTTATAATCTGTCCCGTCTGGAAAAAATTAAAAAAACCGGCGTATTGAGACTTATCACACATAATGCCATCAATACCTATTACCATTATGATGGACAACCCACTGGTTTTGAGTATGACCTGGCCCGGGAATTTGCCAATTTTCTGGAGGTTGATCTTGAAGTGGTCACTCCGGGCTGGAACAATATGTTTGCCTATCTTAAACAGGGAAAAGGTGATTTTATTGCATCCGGACTTGCCATAACCAAAAAAAGTCTCACGCAAGTCAATTTTTCAATCCCCTATATGACGATTCAACAGCACATTGTTCATCATAAACTGGTTTTCGGACCTAAAAATATTAAAGACCTGGCCTTTAAAACCATAGACACAAGACGAGGAACGTCTTATCATTCCAGGCTTGAAGAAATTAAAAAATCAGGGATTAACCTTAATTATATTCTCCATGACAATATCCCGACAGAAGAATTGATCCGTATGGTTCATGACCGGAAGATAAAATTTACAATCGCCAATGATAATGTCGCATATCTGAGTCAAAGATATTATCCAGACATCAGGGTCGGGATAGCGATTCAGGAAAAGGAATATTTTGCCTGGGCTGTGAATAAAAAGGATCTGCAGCTGCTGGAACAGATTAATGATTTTTTTTTATATGCCAATCAAACCGGATTATTGCAAAAAATATCTGATAAATATTATATTAATATTGAAAATTCAGACCCATTTGATCTGAAAAAATTTCATCAAAGAGTTGAAACCAGGCTACCAAAATATAAACGACTAATTATTGAAGAATCCATAAAATATGCTTTTGACTGGAAACTGATTGCAGCGATTGTGTACCAGGAATCCCATTTTAATCCAATGGCAAGAAGCTTTACAAATGTAAGTGGATTGATGCAGGTAACAACGGTCACGGCTGATGAAATGGGTATTGAGAACCGGCTAGACCCGTTAGAAAGCATTAAAGCCGGAATAAAATATCTTGATAAAATGGTTAAAAAATTCGAATATATAGAAGATGACTATGAAAGAATGCTGTTTGGTTTGGCCAGTTACAATATCGGATATGGACATGTCATGGATGCCATGCAGATAGCAAAAACAATGGGACTTGATGAAAACCGATGGCAGAGCTTAAAAAAAGTGCTGCCGTTGTTATCAAAATCAGACTATTATAAACGGACAAAACATGGCTATGCAAGAGGTTGGGAGCCGGTTCAATATATTGAGCGCATCCTTACTTATTTTGACATACTGAAACAGAAAAAAGGTGTCTGAACAACTGATTAATTCATATGACAAATAAAAAATTTGACTTAATCCATTCAATTTACTACTTAAAAATTCAAGCATTTTATAATAACCATATAACTATTAAAGAGACTGCGTAATGGCAAAAAAAGTTCTGATCAATGCACTGGATTCTGATGAAAACAGAATTGCAACCATTCAAGACAACAAACTTGAGCAATTTCACATCGAAACAACTGCAAAAGAAGTCACACAAGGAAATATTTACAAAGGGATTGTCACAAGGGTTGAACCCAGCCTTCAGGCCGTTTTTGTTGATTATGGTGCGCCTAAAAACGGATTTTTACAAAAAAATGAAATCCATACCGATTATTTTCAGGATGTCGAAGCTGGTGAAAAGGCGTTGTTTCATCTCATCAAAAAAGGTCAGGAACTTATTGTTCAGGTTACAAAAGACCCCATCGGACAGAAAGGGGCCATGCTGACAACCATGATTTCTCTGCCGGGAAGATTATCCGTCCTGATGCCGGGAAATTCTACAAAAGGCGTATCCAGAAAAATCAGTGACGAAGAAGAAAGAAAAAGACTTGTCAGCATTATAAAAAAAATGGATATCCCTCCCGGATTTGGAATGATCGTAAGGACCGCCGGTCAAGACGCCACAAAAACCCTGCTGACTTCTGATTTAAAATACCTGATGCGGGTATGGAAAAATATTGACAAGGAAGCTGTTAAGAATGATGCCCCATCCCTGCTTTACAAAGAGCAGACCCTTGCTGTCAGATCTTTAAGAGATTATTTTACATCGGATGTGAATGAAATTCTCATCGACAGTCCTGAAATCTTCAAAGAAGTACAGGAGTTCATCGGTTTAATCGCTCCAAAACAAAAAAAAATAGTTAAACTGTATAAGGGTGAAAAACCCATATTCAGCAAATATCAGCTCGAAGATCAGATTGCCTCTATTTATAAAAAAGAAGTGCCTCTGAAATCAGGCGGCTTCCTTGTCATTGAACAGACAGAAGCCCTGGTTTCCATTGATGTCAATTCAGGAAAATCCACAAAAAAGAAAAATATTGAAGAAACCGCATTTCATACCAATCTTGAGACCTGTGAGGAAGTTGCCCGGCAATTAAGACTCCGTGATATGGGCGGGTTGATTGTGATTGACTTTATAGACATGAAGGATCGTAGGCATAAGGCTGAAATCACCAAAACCCTGAAAAAATATTTAAAATCAGATAAAGCCAAAACAAAAGTGGGCGGAATTACCACCTTTGGATTATTGGAAATGTCAAGACAGCGGATCAGACACTCTATTACGTTTGGCAGTTATGAAAATTGCAGACATTGCAATGGCAGAGGCCAGATTCCGTCTGTTGAAACCCAGGGACTTGCCTTTTTACGACAATTAAACTTAAAAACAATAAAACCTGAGGTCAAGGAAGCAACAGGGGTTGTCCCTACGGATGTGGCCGGTTATCTTTTAAACAAAAAAAGGGAGGAACTGTCTGAGATTGAATCAAAAAGGTCTATTGCCATTACAATTGAGGGCGATCCCAAAATGATTTCCGGGGAAAGCAAAATTGTGATAATTAGCCCCAAATGAAGCTCTTTCTTGACATAAATCATTCAATTGTGTATCTGAAGCAATTTTGATCTTAACAATAATGGAGAACATATGCTCCAGAAAAAGAATAAAAAGATAATATTAATACTATTGGCTGCACTGTTTTTAGGGGGTATACTTTATTGGGGGATACCCTATTTTAACAAATCCCGGGAAAAGGATTCTGCGCCGCAGAACAATCAAACTATAATACCAGAAAGCAATGGAACCCCCACACAGGAAGCTGTCACGGATGCAGATAATGGTGTAAAAACCGACAACAACGTAAAAACCGACAACAACGTGAAAACCGGCAACAACGTGAAAACCGGCAACAATGTGAAAACCGGCAACAATGTGAAAACCGGCAACAATGTGAAAATTGACAATGGTGTGAAAATTGACAACGGTTTGAAAACTGACAACAGCGTGAAAACCGGCAACAATGTGAAAATTGACAATGGTGTGAAAAAGGGCAATGATGTGAAAACGGGCAAGAGTGTGAAAGGAAATAAAACTCTTGATACTGACAATATTGTTAATACCGGTAAAATAATCACCACTGATAAGGGGATTAAACCAAATAAAATAATTAATGGTGACACATCTGTAAAAACCAGTGAAATAGTTCAGGGCAAGATTATTGTTCTTCCAGACATAGATTATAAAAATCTTAAAAAAAATGAAGATTTAAAACAGCTCATGATCTCCCGCAAAAAGGAATTGGGATTTGATAAAAGTCTTGACATGATCGTTAATTCCAATGAATCATTTAAGATAGGGGATGTCCTGATCTCTTTGCGAGATATTTTAGAAAAGGCCACTTTTAAGGAAGGAAAGGTTTTCGAAGAAAAAATTGAGGACTCTGGCGCAGTACAACCTGAAATCATAAAAAAATTTGGAATTTATGTGGTTCAACCAGGGGATAATATCTGGAATATTCATTTTAATATTTTAAAAGAATATTATGGACACCAGGGAATAACAATTTCACCGCTTGCAGATGAACCCATTTCCAACGGTGTGAGTTCAGGCATTGGAAAAATTTTGAAATTTTCCGAAACCATGGTGATTATATATAATATTATTGAACAGAAAATAGATACAAATATTGATCTTCTTGAACCATTAAGTAAGATTATCATCTATAATATGGATGAAATTTTTTCACTTCTGCAGGAAGTCAATTATGAGAACATAGACAGAATCCAATTTGATGGCAAAACAATCTGGGTTCCCACAAAAAAAATATAATTTTTACGTTTATTTATTCTAAGGAGGATTTATTTTGATTAGTACAGCATATGCAATGGGACAGACAGGCGGGGCAGGCGGGGCAGGCGGTATTGCCGGTTTTTTACCCATTATTATTTTATTTGCAATTTTTTATTTTCTTTTGATTCGACCCCAGCAGAAAAAAGCCAAAGAACACAGAGAAATGATCGCCAATTTAAAAAAAGGCACCCGGATTATCACATCTGGCGGCATTTATGGCACCATTCAGAGTCTGGATGATACCACCATTGGTCTTGAAATAGCTGAAAAGGTAAAGATAAAAATTTCCCGTGGAAATGTTGCTGTTGTAATTTCTGATACTGAAGCAGTCCAGAAAGAAGATAAAAAGAAAAAATAAATCCATTAGGAGTCACTAGATTGAAACCGTTTACATTTAAATCTGTATTAATTACCGGTGTTATTTTGGCAGCCATTATCTGTTTGCTTCCTACCTTTTTTAATTGCTGGCCCCATAAAAAAATCAATTTAGGGCTGGATCTTCAAGGAGGCATGCATCTTGTACTTGAAGTTCAAAATATCAAGGCTGTTGAAGCTGAGGTGGAAAGAACCATACAGGAAATTAAAAAACAGCTTAGAAATGAGGGCGTAAAGCATCTTGGTATTTCCCGCCTTAATGATAATTCTATTCTTGCAAAATTTTCAGCCGGTGAGAATAAATCCGGGTTTGAGGCTGTCCTTTCGAAGAACTTCGAACATCTTGTCACCCAGAAACCGCAAACAGATAATAATATTATCTCATATAAACTGGCCCTGTCTGAAAAAGAGACTGAAAACCTTAAAAAAATGGCCACGGCACAGGCGCTTGAAACGATTCGGAACAGAATTGATGAATTTGGGGTGAGTGAGCCTGATATTAGAATACAGGGCGAAAACAGAATCCTGCTTCAGCTGCCTGGCATAAAAGACCCTGCAAGGGCAAAAGACCTTATCGGAAAAACCGCCCAATTGACCTTTCAACTGGTTGATGATGATGCTGACGTCAATTCTGCCGTAAATGGAACACCTCCTGTGGGTGATGAGATACTCTACCAGACAAAATACAATCCCGGTTCAAACGTACCGATCAAAACGCCCTTTTTAATCCAGAAAAGAATCCTTCTTGACGGCAGCCTGCTGACTGATGCACGAGTTGAATTTGATCAATTTCAACAACCCCAGATCGGCATTGAGTTTAATCGAAAAGGGGCCAGGATTTTTGACCGGATCACGGGAGAGAATATCCACAAACGTCTGGCCATCGTACTTGATAGTTCAGTTTATTCCGCACCCGTTATCCAGGACAGAATTGCCGGAGGAAAAGCAAGAATAACCGGTCATTTTACCCTGGCAGAAGCAAAGGATCTTGCCATTGCCCTGAGAGCGGGTTCTCTGCCTGCACCCGTGGAAATTATCGAAGAGAGAACGGTGGGTCCTACGCTGGGAGCTGATTCCATCCAAATGGGCCTTATTTCAATGGCAGTTGGCGGATTTCTGGTAATTTTGTTTATGGCAGTTTATTATAAAAAGGCCGGCCTGATCGCTGATATTGCCTTACTGATTAATATTGTTCTTATCGGAGGTGGCCTTGCCGCTTTTCAGGCAACGCTGACACTACCGGGAATAGCCGGTATTATTCTGACTATTGGTATGGCTGTTGATGCCAATGTGATTATTTATGAAAGGATCAGAGAAGAACTTAGAGAAGGAAAGACAGCTCTGGCCGCAATACATGCAGGTTTTGAAAGAGCAACGCTGACCATTCTTGATGCCAATGTTACAACCTTGATTGCAGCCCTTGTTTTATACCAGTTTGGTACAGGGGCCATTAAAGGCTTTGCCGTTACCCTTTGCCTTGGTATTGTCGCCAGTCTTTTTACAGCACTGATTCTATCAAAAAGTATTTTTGATTTTGTTTTAAAGAATAAACCATCCAAAAAACTAAGTATATAAAGGAAATAAATAATGCAGCTTATTAAGTCTGATATCAATATAGACTTTATTGGTAAACATAACATTGCATATGCTTTATCAATCATTCTTATTCTTTTGAGCATCGGGTCTCTTATTATTCATAAAGGGCCTAATTATGGCATCGACTTTGTTGGTGGAACCATTGTCCAAATTAAATTTTCAGAACCGGTTTCCGTTGGAAAAATAAGAACGGGCTTATCAAATATCGGCTTTAACGATGCATCCGTGCAAAATTTTGGACAGGAGAGTGACAATGAATTTCTCATTCGGACCAGTAACCTGGAAATGACCGATAAAGGCTTATCACAATCCATTACAGATGCTGTTCTGGCATCGACCGGGATTGCGCCTGAAATCAGGAGGGTGGAAATGGTGGGTCCCCAGGTGGGTAAAGATTTAAGGAAAAAAGCTCTTTTGGCTATTTTTTATTCCCTGCTGTTTATCACCATATATATTTCAGGCAGATTCGAGTTAAAATGGATATTGTCAGCCATAACTGCGGGTTCATTAATGACCGCAGTCTATTTTCTGTCTGTGTTCAATGTGAGTATGATCGTACTTATTACAGCAGCATTGGTTGTAACCCTGTCATTATTTTGGGTTTTACGGCTAAAGTATGCAATGGGTGCGATTGTTGCGTTGTTGCACGATGTATTGATAACTGTGGGCATTTTTTCAATCTTGAACCTTGATTTTTCGTTACCGATTATTGCGGCCCTTTTAACCATTATCGGGTATTCATTAAATGATACCATCATTGTCTTTGATCGTATCAGAGAGAACTTAAAAGGTGCAAAAACAACAGACTCAATACCGTTTTTGTTTAATAAAAGTATCAATGAAACACTTTCAAGAACAATCTTAACTTCAGCAACCACTTTGATTGTTCTTATTGCACTTTATTTTCTGGGTGGGGAGATTATTCATAATTTTGCATTTGCCATGATTGTCGGTGTTGTTATCGGTACTTACTCTTCCATATTTGTGGCCAGTCCGATTGTTCTGATTGCCCACAAAAAGTAATTTTTTGCGTTGTATGAAATAATATTTTTATACAATTATCTATCCTATCGAGTTTCCTGTTTCCTGCGGCCATATAAATAAGTCCGCAGGAAACACTAAAAATATAAATTAATAACTCAGCTTTCGGCATTGCCGGATCTGACTTTTTAAACGGGTATTGACCAGCTATCCTTTTTACGGGAATGCCTTTAACGCCTAAGGAAAAATTAAGGATTTTCAGCGACACCCTTTTATTCAAATGAATACTGCTTTTGAAAAATACTTACCCTGGTTTACACTAAGGGAGATTCCTTTTTTAGGAAATACCACGGTTAAAAAATTGATTGAACAATTCCAATCTCCTGAAACAGTTTTGAACGCTTCTGAAACCCAATTAAAAAAAATCGATAAAATTTCTGCAAAAACAGTAAATAGCATCATCCGTCACACCATATTTCTGGATCAAGCCAAAAAAGAATTGGAACGTACATTAAACAACCATATCAAAATTGTCACATTAACGGATTCCGCCTATCCGGCCCTGCTAAAACAAATCCATGATCCACCGCCTTTTTTAACCTATCTGGGCGAACTGGACAACACTGCACCCTGTATTGCCATTGTCGGTTCAAGAACTGCAACAGATTACGGGTTATGCACATCTGAGAATCTTTCCCATAAGCTTGCCAGAAAGGGATTTCAGATTGTTAGTGGACTTGCAAGGGGGATTGATACAAAAGCCCATCAGGGTGCCTTAAAGGCAAAGGGAAAAACCATAGCGGTTTTGGGTTCAGGAATCAATAAGATATATCCCCGGGAAAATAAAAGGCTTTTTCATGCCATTGCAGATAAGGGAACTATTTTTTCGGAATTCAAAACCGATACTGAACCTTTCCCATCAAATTTTCCGATCCGCAACCGCATCATTGCCGGATTATCCTGCGGCTGTATTATTGTGGAAGCCGCCAAAAGGAGCGGTTCCCTTATCACAGCCCGTCTGGCTGGTGAATATAACCGGGAAGTATTTGCGGTTCCAGGAAGCATACAATCCCAAAAAAGCCAGGGCACGCACGCTTTATTAAAACAAGGTGCCAAGCTTGTGGAAAACGAAATGGATATCATGGATGAGCTCCATCAGTTTGTTCATCCTACCGAAAAATATCACTCACCATCTTTACAAATTCAAAAAACTCACCACTATAAGGGCGATAAACCGGCTGACCATGAAATTTTAAAGTTTATTGGCCCCTACCCTGTTCATATCGATGTCTTGATTGAAAGCAGCGGGATGGACAGCTCTCAAATTATATCCCGGTTGCTTGATTTGGAACTGGAAGGAAAAGTAAATCGCCATCAGGGTAACTATTATTCTATCTCGGAGGAAAACCATTGACAAAACCCCTCATCATCGTAGAGTCTCCAACAAAAATCAAAACATTAAAAAAATATATTGGAAAAGAGTTTAATATTGCTGCCAGTGCCGGACATATCAGAGATCTTCCAATCAATACCCTTGGTATTGATATTGAAAAAAAATTTAAAGCCAAATATGTCAACATCAAAGACAAATCCCGAGTAATAGCAAATTTAAAGAAACTCGCCGCTGATGCCAAAGAGATTTATCTTGCCCCTGACCCGGATCGTGAAGGCGAAGCGATTGCATTCCACATCATGGATATTTTAAAACAAAAAAACTTTATTTTTCATCGTGTTCTGATCCATGAATTGACAAAAAAAGGAATTCAAGAAGCATTGGCAACCCCCCTGACACCGGATGTTCATAAATATGATGCCCAGCAGGCAAGAAGAAAGCTGGACCGGCTGGTGGGGTATCAGATCTCGCCTTTATTATGGCAGAAAGTCCAGCGGGGGTTAAGCGCAGGAAGGGTGCAGTCCGTTGCGGTGAGAATTATTTGCGACAGGGAAAGGCAGATTCGAAAATTTATTCCAGAGGAATTCTGGACTATTTCGGCCGATCTCTTTGCACTGCTCCCTCCTAATTTTACTGCTGATTTAATTAAGATTAACAATAAAAAAGTAAAAATTGAAAATCAAGAACAGGCCACAACTGTTGTAAGGGATCTTGAACATGCACAATTTGTCATCCACGACATAAAAGCCAAAACCATTAAACGGAATCCTTTACCCCCTTTTATTACAAGCAAACTTCAGCAGGATGCCATCAATCGCCTAAGGTTTTCAGCACGAAAAACCATGATTGTTGCTCAGCAGCTTTATGAGGGCATTGAAATTGGAACCGCAGGGCCTGAGGGCCTTATCACCTATATGCGTACGGATTCAACCAGAATTGCAGCAGATGCAGCAAATGAAGCACAGGCGTTTATTTCACAGACCATTGGTAATGAGTATGCCTTAAGCAAGCCCAGGTTTTTTACAAACAAGAACAAGGCACAGGATGCCCATGAAGCCATTCGACCTACGTCTGTATTTAATTCACCTCAAATGATAAAAAATTTTCTGACCCCGGATCAATTCAGCCTGTATGACCTGATATGGAAAAGATTTGTAGCCTCACAAATGGCACAGGCAATTATTGACCAGAAGACCGTTTTGATTCGGGCAACGGAACCATATCTGTTTTCAGTCAGCGGTTCAACGATAAGATTCCCGGGATTCATGAATATTTATTCCCAGGACCTGGAGCCCACGGACAAAGATATTCAGGCCCTGCCTGATGCAGAAGTCGGAACTGCTTTAAAAACGATTTCCATTAACCCCAAGCAGCATTTTACAAAACCCCTGCCACGGTTTTCCGAAGCATCCCTTGTCAAAGAACTTGAAAAATGCGGCATTGGCAGGCCCAGCACCTATGCTTCCATCCTGTCGGTTATCCGGGACAAAGGGTATGTTGACCTTATCAATCGATACTTTATTCCAAGTGAGCTTGGTTTCATTGTAAATGATCTGCTTGTTGCATCTTTTCCAAATATTTTAAATATTTCCTTTACAGCCCAGATGGAAACCAATCTTGATGATGTGGAAACCGGAAACCTGGAAGAGGTGCAGCTGTTAACCAACTTTTATGACACGTTTAAAAAAAGCCTTGAAGTTGCCAGCGAAAAAATGATCAGTGTAAAAGGGGTTGGGATTGAAACAGATTTAAATTGTCCGGTCTGTGAAAAACAATTGAATATAAAAATCGGCAAAAACGGACATTTTCTCGCATGTACGGGCTATCCTGACTGCTCGTTTACCAGCAATTATCTCCGGGATGAAAAAGGAAATCTGTCAATTGTTGAAAAAATCATTGATAATACCAAAGTAAAAGACTGCATCAAATGTGGTGAACCCATGGTGCAAAAAGAAGGCCGTTTTGGCCTGTTTTTAGCCTGCACGGGATACCCGGAGTGCAAGCATACGGAATCTGTCAGTGGTGAACAAACCGGTAAGGACATCGGTGTAAAATGTCCTCAAACCGGTTGTTCAGGAATGATTATAGAGAGAAAATCAAAAAGAGGTAAAATATTTTTTGGCTGTTCAAATTATCCAGATTGTACCTTTGCATCATGGGATAAGCCCGTTGACAAATCATGCCCGGATTGCGAAAGTGTCTTTCTTGTTGAAAAAGAAACCAAAAGAGACGGGAAAACGTTAAAATGTCCCAACAAGGAGTGTGGTTTCAAAGAGCAGCAATAAAGATGTGGAATTATTCATTCACCCTTTCCACATATGCCCGGGTTCTGGTATCAATTTTCACCACCTGGCCCTGGTCAATAAAGGGAGGGACCTGAACCTCAAATCCGGTTTCAAGAATTGCCGGTTTTGTGCTTCCGGTTGCTGTGTCGCCTTTTGCCCAGGGCTCTGACTGAACAACCTGCAAATTGACAAAATTCGGCAGCGTAACGCCAATGGGACGGCCATTATACAGGAGAATCGTACAAATGGTATTGTCCTTTAACAGATCGATGTCATCTCCCAATTGATCTTTTGTCAAAAAAAGCTGTTCATAATTGGCTGTATTCATAAAACAGCAATTGTCTTTATCTGAATACAGATATTCCATTTCCTGTTCTTCAAGATCAGCTTTTTTAAACTTATCTCCAGATCTATAGGTTCTTTCATACTGGGTGCCGGTGATCATATTCTTTAATTTGCATTTATACAGGGATTGCCCTTTTCCTGGTTTTTTGAATTCAAAGCCGATAACGATATAGGGTTCACCATCAATTTCAAACTTTAACCCCTTTCTTAAATCACTTGCCAAATACATATACACTCCTTAATTGATTTTTAAATTTTATTATCATCCCCCTATTAATCATATTAAAGCGCAATTGGCAACATCAGGATAAAAACAACTTGCTTTTTTATCCATATTATAGGAAATATTAGAGTTTAAAAAAATTATTAATACAGGAATAATTTTATGATCATTGTTATTGATTTCGGATCACAATTTAATCAGCTTATTGCAAGAAGAGTCAGAGAAAATGACGTGTACTGCCAGGTAGAACCTGCCAGTATTCCTCTGGAAAAAATAAAGGATCTTAATCCCCAGGGCATCATTCTTTCCGGTGGACCTTCCAGCATCTATGAAGAAAACAGTCCAACCATTGACAAGGCACTCTTTGAACTTGGCATCCCCATTCTTGGCATCTGTTATGGCATGCATTATATGGTGCATACCCTGGGCGGGAAAATTAAAAAAGCAGCCAAACGGGAATATGGATTTGCAAGCCTTAATATCATAGATCACCTTCCCTTATTCAAGGATATGGATACGGGTTTTCAATGCTGGATGAGTCATGGGGATTCTGCCATTGAACTACCGGATAATTTTGTTATCACCGCTTCCACCCAGAATACTGCCATTGCGGCCATTGCAAATCACTCAAAAAAATTTTACGGCCTTCAGCTTCATCCTGAGGTTGAACATTCCATAAACGGATCTTTAATGATTCATCATTTTTTGTTTGATGTGTGTAATTGCCAGAAAAACTGGACTATGAAATCTTTTTGCGATGGCGCGGTTGCTCAGATTAAAGCCGCTGTGGGTGATAAAAAAGTGATCATGGGGCTTTCCGGCGGCGTTGATTCATCCGTTGCTGCGACCCTTATACATAAGGCCATTGGTAATCATTTGTTCTGCATTTTTGTTGACAATGGCCTTTTAAGAAAAAATGAAAAAGAGACGCTTGAAAAAAACCTGATCGCCAACCTGGATCTAAAAATTAAATTTGTTGATGCAAAAGACAAATTTTTAGATGCATTAAAAGGGGTGACAGATCCTGAGAAAAAACGAAAAATTATTGGGAACATTTTTATAGATGTGTTTGAAGCCGAAGCCAGTAAAATTGATGGTGCACAGTTTTTAGGCCAGGGGACCTTGTATCCGGATATTATTGAATCCAAATCCGCTTTTGGCGGCCCCACCTCCATTATCAAATCTCATCATAATGTTGGTGGTCTGCCGGAAAAAATGAAACTTAAATTGATTGAACCCTTACAACTTCTGTTCAAAGATGAGGTCAGAAAACTTGGGACAGAACTGGGTATCAATGATGATCTCATATGGCGCCAACCATTTCCAGGACCTGGACTTGCCATCCGGATCATGGGTGAAATCACCAAACACAGACTTAATATTTTAAGAGAAGCAGATGCGGTTTTGCTTGAAGAAATCAGAAAGGCCGGATTTTATAAAAAATTATGGCAATCTTTTGCCGTGCTGTTACCGATTAAAAGTGTAGGGGTGATGGGAGATAAACGGACATTTGGAAATTGTATTGCAATAAGAGCCGTTACAAGCAATGATGCCATGACTGCGGACTGGGCAAAATTACCCCACGATCTTTTAGGTCAAATCTCCAATAGAATTATCAATGAAGTTGAAAATATTAACCGGGTTGTTTTTGATATCACATCCAAACCTCCCGGAACCATTGAATGGGAATAAACTTATAGGAAACCGATTAAAAAATGAATTTAAAAGATTTCAGATCTGATATGTCCAGTTTCGACTCTGAGGATAATCACCAACAAGATTCTGACAGTCAAGTTTCTGCATCCATATATCACGAAGAACTGAATACCTTGAAAATCGATAAGCTTTCCAACAGGGTAACCATTATTTCCATTATTATTCCCTGCCTTATCAGCGCTATTCTGGTGTTTGCCTACCTTGATATGAAAGAACGAATGGTTGGTGCTGATGTGACCAAAAAAAAACAGGTTGATATGATATCTCAACAATTAGAAGATAAATTAAATGCCCTTGATGTAAAAATAGCCAAAAACAGATTTGATCTTGATAATAGCCTGCCGGAATTTACCAAGAAAACCATCGCTCTTGAAGGCCAGATTGCAAAGATAGCCAGCTCAAAGAGTGACACGGATGCCATTAATATCCAGTTAGACAAATTTGCAAAACTGGTGGCTGATAATGGTGCTCAGGATAAAAAGATGCTCCAGGCCATTGAAGATATCAATGAACAGATCCTTTCGCTGTTCAAGAAAAACAACACGCAATTTGATACCATTGCCCAGCAGATAAAAACAGAAACAGAGCTTTTAAAAAAAGAATTTACAGCAAAACTTTTGGCAATATCCAATGATGATCAGCAGATCGGCGAGCTTCGGAAAAACTTGAGTCTTATGGATAAAAAGTTTAAAAATATTGAAAATGAGGCAGTCTCTAAATCTATTGTTGACACAACCGTAAAACAATTGGAATCTGACTTCACCGTCCGCAACAATACCCTGAATAACCGGATAGAGGCATTAAATAAAAATATGATCGCCAATATTTCAAGGCTGCAAAAAGACATTGACCAACTGTCGAACAAACCGGCAAATAAGATCATTCCAAAATCGCAGACATCTGTTGATCCATCCAAATCTATAACGATTGAAGAAAAACCATTGACACAATAGGTTGCACAATCATGGTATCCCTTTGTATCTGGCCGCCGATCTCGGGAAATAGGTTGAAAGCTTCTTAAAATTAGGGTATAGTCGAATAATTCTTTTGGGAAATAATTAAAAGGGAATTAAAATGTCTAAACAATACCCAGAATGCCCTCTCTATAATCACGCAACCTGCAGAGAATTACATAATCAAAAACTCTGTGCAATCATACGTGATGATAAAAATTGTTTTAAAAAACAACAGAAACCCAAAAAAGAGGGAATAGACGATACTTCCGAAGACACCAATTCATAATTTCATTCAATCAAAAGCCGGTCTCCCGGGTGAATTATACTTTTTACAGAAAGATTATTCAATTTTAACAAAAACAAAAAAGAAATGTCATATTTTTCCGCAATTTTGCCAAGGCTGTCTCCGTCTTTAACAATATGAAATTTTTTTTTATACATTTTTTCCCAGTCTTTGTATTGAAGGGTATAGTTTTCCTTAAATATTTTTGCCGTCCCCTTTGGTATCAAAATCGAAAAATCACCCTTTCCAAGATAGTATCCGCGCAATTCAGGATTGTAATCTTTAATCGTTTTAAAGGGTACCTGTGCAGCCTTTGCAATAACAGAAATGGGAATCTGGAAATCTAATTTAATATGGACTGTATCAAACGAAAAAACAGGATATAAGTCTGATTTTTTAAAAAAAAACCCATAGGATTCCGGATTTTCATAAATTAATTTGGCACAGAAAAGCCTGAAGGCATATCTCTGGGTTTCCAACGGAAGATATAATGTAAAAAAATCATTGTTGTCCTGAATTTGGATTTCACGTTCCAACCCGTATTCACCCATATTATATGCACTCACTGCCAACAGGTATGATCCAAATTGTTCGTTCATGGCCTTTAAGTATTTACAGGCAGCATGGGTTGATTTAAAAATATTTCTTCGTTCATCCACCTGTGAATCGACCCTGAGTCCGTAATTTCTGCCTGTAGATCCCAAAAACTGCCAGAATCCGATGGCATCTTTTGAAGAACCGGCATGGGGCCTTAACGCACTTTCAATCAGCGGAACATATTTCAAATCCTGGGGCAGTCCATACTCCTTCAAAATTTTTTCCACGTGGGGAAAAAATCGTGCTGCTCGTTTGATCCACAGGATCACCTGGGGCCGTTCCCACAAGATCAAAAGCATCTCTTTTTCAAATCTTTCCTTAACATCCTGGTCTTGCAGGGGGATTTTAATGCCGCAGAATTCAATATCTTTTTTAAACTGAATGCTTTCCATTAATGACGGAAAACCAGATTGATAACTCTGCTGACCTGAAGGATCACTGCCATAACAGGTCAGTGGAATTGCAAAAACTGATAAAATTAATATACACAGGGTCTTAAATGAAGATTTAAATCGCATAGATATATCCTTATTTATAAGGATCATCTCAAAATCAAAGATTAAAGTCAATGCTCTGCTAAAGTAATCTAATCCGCCAGGGTATCCACTATAGCAGTACAAAATACTTTTTTACAAAGGACTATGGGTATTTATAAATCCTGACTGAAAAGGATGAAACATCAAGGCAGAAACATAAAACTCTATCACTGTAACAAGATCAAAAACAGGCACGCCCATGGCTTTTTGGATATCACTCCTGAAGGATATCAAATTGGTGCACTCTAGGACAATGGCCCCCAGATATTTTCTGGGCAGACTTAAGGCTGCATCCACAACCCCTTGACGCATCCTTGCGATATCAAGTTCAAGACCTTTTTCAATGACCACTTTTTTAAATTCTGAACTATTTTCCATCCCTGCAATCAAAACTGTACCTGACTTTATTCCTGAGGCTTCAAGATGAGCTGGTTTTAAAAGGGTAGTATCACCTGTGATTATTCCAACCTGCTGGTTTGCAGGCAGAAATCTTTGAAGAACGGGCACCATATCCAAAGCAGATCCAATGAAAGGGACATTGAGGTGTTCTTTCATATCCCGTTGAAATGGACCAAATAGACCACAATCTGCCACAATCAGGCTGACGCCTTTTTCCTGTAAGCGTTTTGCCTTTTGTATAAGGATGTTAATATGGTCTTTTTTTAAAGTGATCAAATCTTCAAAGGGAAACCCCTCAAGGGTCTCATAAATAACAGGGAACGAAAATGTTTGTGCGTGTCCTGGATCACCTGGTATTCTGGGAACAGTGGAATCATTCATCAGTATACCCACAACATGTCCATAAGTGGTTTGTCCACCCTTAACTTTTCCTATCATGGTTTTAATGGTACTCCATTTTCATCCCAGCCCTTGATTTGATAATACGCTTTGACCATATCATGGACAGGCACCACCTGATTTTTTGAATCCCCTTCCAATAGTGGCTCATGTGTAAACCTGTGGGGCAGTGTATCATCTTTTGCAGTCACACCAAACGCAATATTCATTCGCCTGTCATTGTTGATGGTTTTTCTTAATGCGTCGGTGACCCCATCTCCTGTAAACTTAAGGCCTGTCCCAGCTTTTAACAGGTCGGCTGCCAGTTCAAAATCCAGCACATCCATGCTCAATCCTACATTTTTACACATGGTCAGGCAGTCGGTCAGCAATGCCTGGCGCTCAGTATATTCAACCAGCATGGCTTTCCCATTATTTGACAGCCTGTCTGCAGCATCCCTTGTGCCAAACCGTTTCTGGGCCTCATCAAAACGGTTTGTCAACTCAAAAAAGGGCTCTGCCCTCAAATGATCTGCACCCCTGGAAGCAATGGCATAGGTCAGGCCAAAGGCTTTCATGCCACGGGGATCGCCACAGATGATATCTAAGCCTTTGACGTGAAGGGCATATTTTTGTGATCCTTTGCCCATTTTTTCTGCCAGATGCCGTGTACCCTTTGCAAAATCAGCACCAACCCCTTCCTGATTAATGATCAGCCCCAGTATGGTTTCAATGGTGTCCATATTGCCCCAGGTAAAATCAAGGCCATCAAAATCATTTTTATCAAAAATTCCTTTTTGAACACATTCCATGGCCCAGCCAATGGTCTCTCCTGTGCTCAAAGAATCAAGCCCCATGCGATTGACGTACTGGTTCATTTTCAGGGCAAACTCAAGGTTGTCATTCCCAATACGGGAAGTAAAACTGCAAAGGGTTTCATATTCCGGCCCCTCGCTTTCAACCTCTGGGGTGATATAATACCTGGAACAATTAATATTGCAGTTAAAACAGCCTTTATTCTTCACTTTGTATTTTTCTGCCAGGGTCTGGCCGCTGATCTTATCTACATATGGTGCCATGCCTTTCTGGAAATGGTTTACAGGCAGAATACCAAGACCATTCAACGCTTTCATCAAAAGCGGGGAGCCCAGGTCATGACGATCTTTAAACTCTGGATGTGCAATGATCCTTTTGTCAATAATATTGCATAGTTTCAAAAATTTTAAAGAATCTGCCACAGATACCATGCCTGTTCCCTTGACCACCACCGCTTTCAGGTTTTTTGATCCAAACAGGCATCCCATACCTGTTCTTCCACACACCCTTGAGTTGTTACAGGCCACAATGGCATATCGTACAAGGTTTTCCCCTGCAGGACCAATGGCTGCAATCTGCAGATTGTTGTCATTGAGTTCTTTTCTGATCACTGCGGTGGTTTTAAAAATATCCTGGCCTTTTAAATGGGAAGCATCCCTGATTTCCACATGATCATCACAGATATAGACATAACAAAGCTTTTCAGATTTACCAGTAAACACGAGCTGGTCATATCCTGCATATTTGATCTCAGGCCCAAAGAATCCCCCTGCTGCTGAATCCCCAAGAATTCCTGTCATGGGGGATTTGCCTGAAATGGTCATATAGGCAGAGGTAGAAAACAAAGACCCTGTGACAGGGCCTACCCCGATGAGCAGCATGTTTTCCTCTGAAAGGGGATCAATATCACGTTTGAGTTCATCATACAGCCTGCGCGAATTTAATGCTCTCCCCCCAATCACTTCAAGCATGTAATGGGGATCTGTTTTTTCACGGAGAATTTTGCCGGAGGAAAAATCCACCCTTAATATGTGTCCACCATAACCGTTCAGCATGATTTGCTCCTATCCTTTAACCAGTTTTCTCTTAACTTTTCACTTGCCTGCCTTGCATATTCATACCTTTTCCGGGCAGGAGGCATTTTTTTGGTTTTCTTTTTCATGCCTTCCAGGGATATCTTTTGTTTTATGTTGGGATCAAATACAATGGCACCCATTTCACAGGCCTCCACACATCTGGGCTGACCTCCACACAGATCACATACATAGGGGATGTCATTGTAGATTTCGATGGCCCCAATGGGACACAGCGTTTCACATGCATGGCAAAGGTCACAAAGGGTTGGAGAAACTTCAATACTGCCCCTGTCAGTTATGGATATGGCATTCTGGGGACATTTTGTGCAATAATGCTCCAGACATTGATGGCAGACAACAGGAAAATCAAGTCCAATGATTTCTATCTTTTCAACTTTTATCCTGGCACCCATATGCCCTGTTTTCCCTGAATGATAGAACGAGCAATGGGTTTCACACCTTCTGCACCCTGAACATTTATTTGGATCAATTACCAGCATCAGTCGTTTATCCTTTCAATCCTGTAATGTACTTTCCCCTTTGGATCAGGGCAGCAAAAGACCTGTCCCTCTTCTCTTGATGTCCAGTCCCCTTTGATGCCACTTTCTCTTTGAAGCAGAGGGAAAATAGGCATCATACTCTGGAGCGCCCACATGCAGATATTTTTTCCATCAGGAATTTTTATCTTACCCCCCTCAACAAAAAAGCAATCCCCTACAAGCCTGGGCTGGTTACAGTAGCCATCAATTCTTTCAACACTGACCTTTAATTTATACATGCTGACCTCTTATAGTTCACCACCCAGATACGCTTTCTGCATTCCCGGGTGATTTAACAGATTCTTTGCCGTGTCATCCAGCACGATTTCTCCTGTCTGGAGGACATATCCCCTGTCTGCAATGGACAATGCCATGTTGGCATTTTGTTCCACCATGAGAATAGTGGTCCCTTTT
>Ga0180007_10002710_pt1 | contig 20643 bp, 20 predicted proteins | sample MM_PC_MetaG_FD_121122 | JGI IMG/M metagenome (GOLD analysis project Ga0180007, IMG submission 121122) | Groundwater microbial communities from the Aspo Hard Rock Laboratory (HRL) deep subsurface site, Sweden - MM_PC_MetaG | ecosystem: Environmental > Aquatic > Deep subsurface > Groundwater... | reverse complement strand
TCATTTCGCTCCTTTCATCTTATTGGGAAAACCCCATATCAAGAAAATTCTTCAATTTTTTGGACCGTATAGGATGACGTAATTTTTTAAGCGCTTTTGCCTCGATCTGACGAACTCTTTCCCGGGTGACATGAAATATTTTTCCGACTTCTTCGAGTGTCCTGGGACAGCCATCCCCGATACCGAACCTCAAAACAAGTACTTTCTGTTCGCGTTCGGTAAGGGTCGAAAGGACACCGTCCATTTGTTCTTTCAGCATCGCGTACGCCGTCGCGGTGGCCGGTGACACGGCGGACTTGTCCTCTATGAAATCACCGAAACTGGTATCACCTTCATCTCCGATCGGAGTTTCCAGGGATATCGGATGCTGGGCGATCTTGATTATGCCCCGCACTTTATCCGATGGAAGATCCATTTCGGCGCTGATCTCTTCCGGAGTCGGTTCTCTGCCGTTCTTTTGCACAAGCGCCCGGGAAACCCTGACCAGTTTGTTTATCGTCTCCGTCATATGCACGGGAATACGTATTGTCCGCGATTGATCGGCTATTGACCTCGTTATAGCCTGCCTTATCCACCAGGTCGCATAAGTGCTGAACTTATATCCCCGCTCATATTCAAATTTATCCACGGCCTTCATGAGTCCCATATTACCTTCCTGTATCAGATCGAGGAAGGAAAGTCCGCGATTAGTATATTTTTTCGCGATACTGACAACCAACCTCAAATTAGCGGCAACAAGCTCCTTCTTTGCCTTGATATATTCGAGTTCTATCTTTTTTACAGCCTTGATGTCCTCCACTATCTGTCCGGCCGGAGCCCCTATTTGTCTGGCTTTGTTCCTTAAAAGTCTTTTTACTTCCGCAATTTCTTTCTTGCCGCGTCCTTTTTTAAGGTCCTCGGCGCGTTTGGCAAGGCGCCTCACCTCTTCCATAGGCGGTATGATCTCCACCGAGATCTTTTCCGCGAGGGAGATCGATACTTTCATATCATTCATAAGCTCGTTAAGCGTCTCCTCTTTTTTCGAGAGTCTTATCCGTTTTATGAGCTGTCTTTTTCGATTCGCGACGGTTTCTATGTTCGCTCCGGGCATGATATCAAGAAAATCATCAAGGTTGTACTCGTTATCCAGCGCCTCTTCTATGACCTCAAGCATCTTTGTTCGCGCTTGAGCGACCCGGAACATTATATTCTTGAAATCCTTCTCTTTTCTTTTTATCCGTTTAGCGAGCTCCAGCTCTTCACTGCGGCTCAAAAGCGATATTTGACCCATCTGTTTCAGATACATCTTTACGGGGTCATCTATCTGCACGAATTTACGGGTCTCAGTCAGCCGTTGTTTTTCTTTGACAACAAAAGGCACTCTATCTATTTCTTCCTCGGACGCGACTATCTTGATATCTTTGTCCTGAAGCGCGGAAATGACATCTTCTATCTCCGCGGAAGAGACTATGTTTTCAGGCAGAACGCGATTCACTTCCTCGTAGCTGAGAAATCCCTTGTCCTTGCCGGCCTTTATCAATTTCCGAACGATTGCGGACCTATCAACGACTGTCATTTTCGAAACCTCTTTTTCCACCACGTTCTCTTTAGGGGCCTTTCTCGCCGGATTCTCTTTGACGGCTTTTTTCATCGGCTTTTTTTTGACAGCTTTTCTCATTGCTTTCTTTTTGACAGCTTTTCTAACCGGCTTCTTTTTGGCGGTTTTTCTAACCGGTTTCTTCCTGGCGGTTTTACCTGTCACTTTTTTACCTTTTTGGGGCATCTTATGTCACCTTTTCCTTATGAAGCCGGTTGATCCTGGCCAGCAGTTCATTAACGGCCGACTGATCACGCACCGCTTCCGCATGTTTCAATTTCGTGGTCAAATTCTTTAATTCATACTCCATATTTTCTTTTCGGATGTGCGCAATGCAATCAAAAAGAACTTTGTCCTTGTCACCCGTTATATCCGCTTTCGCGATCCCTCGCAGAACGGCTTCTTTCGCGTTTTCATCATCCTCTAACCGGCTCAAGATCTTTCCGGCGGCCGGACCTTTCTCGCTGCGATAGAAATCTCTTAATAGAAACATAACTTTTTTTACGGTTTCGTCGATAAACATGTCTAATCCCATTTCGCCTGCCATCGTATCATACATGTCTTTATCCAATACGGCCAACCCCAGAAGATATATTTCGCTATTTCTGTAATTTCCAGGAATGGAAGATACGCGTGTTTTTTCCTCATATTTGAAAGAATAATCCGCCTTTACCTTGCTCATCTCTTTGCGCAATGCGGCCTCGTTAAGTTTTAATCTCGACGCCAGTTTTTCAAGATACGCCGATTGGATCACCGCGTTTGTCACTTTAACAATAGTGGGAAGCATTTCATTTACGACCTTTGCCCGTTCGATAATGCCACTGCCGGAAAACTTTCTCAATAGAAGATCTAATTTGTAATCAAAAAGATCTTTAGCCCGGCCTATTACCTTTCTGAATGCCTCCCCGGAACACCCCCTGACAAAACTGTCCGGGTCTTCACCTTCCGGCAAAGCGGCGATATAAACAGTTAAACCGTTCGCGATCAAGATATCAAGCCCCCTTAAGCTGGCGGCTTCACCGGCTTGGTCGGCATCAAAAACCACAACCGCAGTGTCTGTATATTTTTTCAATAAGGCAACCTGGCGAGCTGTAAGGGCGGTCCCTGACGTAGCAACAACATTCCTGATGTCATTCTGATACGGTATTATAACGTCCATGTACCCCTCGACTATCAGCACACGCCCCTCCTCCCGTATTGCTGTTTTCGAAAAATTAAGTCCATAGAGGATGCCGCTTTTACTATATACCGTGGTTTCCGGGGAATTAAGATATTTGGGCTGAGAATCAGTCATTATTCTCGCTCCAAAGGCCACTATGTTCCCCCGTTCGTTGAAAATGGGGAAGGTTATCCTGTTTCTGAACCTGTCATAATCGTTTCTACCCTTGTCACTTTTAACGGATAATCCGGCTTTTCTCAAAATATCGGCGGAAATGTTTTTCTTTTTGCAATACTTCTGCAGATTTTCCCATCCATCCGGGGCATAGCCTATTCTAAACTCTTTCATGGTCTCAGCATTTAATCCTCGCTGTCTGAGATAATCCAACGCGCCTTTCGCTTCCGGTGTTCCGAGCTTTTCTTGATAATATTCAGCAGCTGTATTGTTGGCTTCATAAAGCTGTTTTACCAAAGAAGATGTCCCGTCATCCGCGCCGCTCGTCCTTGGAATCTCAAGGCCGGCCCTTCCCGCCATCATCTCTATCGCTTCCGGGAAAGAAAGGTTCTCATGTTTCATAACAAAACCTATAACATTACCCCCGGCATTGCACCCGAAACAATGAAATATCTGCTTGTCAGGTGAAACTACGAAAGAGGGTGTCTTTTCGTTATGGAAAGGACAACATGCCTTAAAACTCCTGCCGGCTGCCTTTAACGGAAGGTACTCCGACACCACTTCTACGATGTCCAGTTTATCCAGTATCCGGTCTATGATCTCTTGCGGTATTTTACCCATTTTATCTCTTTAATCGCCTAAAGCCCGAACAGCAAACAACCTTTAAATTTCCTCCCCGGTCGATAGCATCGAGCAAAAGATTTACACCCAAATTATCACTCGCCATATGTCCGGCGATCACATAATTCAAAAATTCAGATTTCACGATCTTGTACGCTGACTCTCTGGCATGCATACCTACAATGGTTTTAATGCCTGATTGGGACAGACGCGCCAGAACCCCGTCCGGCGGGCTTGTTCCGCCTGTCATATCGACAAATATCTTTCCCGCGCCGCTTTTCGCTTCCCCCGCGAGAATATTCGGACCCGCCCCGGATGTCCTCATCGCGTGTCTGTATTCCGGTACGCGTTTTAAGATATTCAAAACACCTTTAATCTTTTCGGGTTTTTCCGTATCAAAGATATTTTGGAGATATCTGGCCACGCAATTATCAGCTACCGTATGCAAACACATGAACGGTATTCCAAGCAGTTTGGCGGCATCAACAGCTCTCATGTGATTGCGCGACGCGATCGTGCGTGCCACTTCGTCACGACGCCCCTTCATTAAACCTTCGGCTATTTCCCGCGTAAAGCCCAGGGTCTCCCATATACCGCACTGTATGGACATTACTTCGTCCAACTGGGAAAATGCCCTCCCGGAGGGATGATGCGACAATACAAGATCTATTTTCATCCCCTTGTCGCAAAGTCTATCGGCCAGCAGGATCTCCGCGACATCAATGTCGATCCCGACAAGCACCGTCTTTATCTCCTCGTTGCCGGTCCCGTTCAATATTCGACTGTCGGCGTAGGGATTAACCATTTTTTCACGGTCAAAAGACTTTTTCTCAACACCTTTGAGTTTTCTATATTCGGCTTTGGCCTTTTTTAGATCCGTATCGACCGCGCCCTTGCGCCTGGGATCCTCTTTGACGCCTTTTTCGATCGCCCTCTCATAAAATTCTCGAAGTTTCATTTTATACCCCCATCTTGCCGGAAGACTTAAGGATCTCCTTTACTACTTCATCGGTATTTTTTTGTTCAACGAATTTTAAATAATCTGATAACCAACTGTAAACATGAGCGTCCATCTTAACAAATGCCATCCCCGTCCTGGAGCTTTTAGCCACCGCATTCTGTAAAAAAGAAACCGGCAGGAGAAGAAATAATACGCAAATAAGTCCAAAAACCAAAAAGGCGCGCATAGCACCAACCACAGCGCCACCGATCCTTTCCAACGGTGGAAGATTCTCAACATACTCACAAGTGAACATCATTTCCAAAAGCTTTGTCAACACAAACAGTACTGACACAATTATGGCAAAAGATATTGCCCTCGCCCAACTCCGCGTTATAAACCCAAACACCGATGAAGCCAGGCCGTCATAATATCCTATCGAGAAAAACACCAAGACAAGAACCCACACTAAGGAAAGCAACTGGTTGCCCACACCAGCACGGGATCCTTTGTAAATCATTCCCAGCAAAATAGTAAGGAATATAACGTCAAGCCAATTTACACCAGACACTATCGGAAATAACCCCCCATCTGTAGTTGAATCCAAAGTATATCACATAAGAATAGGAGTGTCAAATCGGTCTGAATTTATGTTAACATAGCATATCTTACATTTTTATTGCTTAACATTTAATCTACCCCACCCTGGTGGATAACTTGCAGGAGCGAATAACGGCAAGACGCGAAACGACACGGGGCAAGGGTCGAGAAGTGATGAGTGATGAGTGATGGGTTATACCGAAAGGCAGTGAGATATTTTGTCGATGGCAGTAGGTTTTGCGCGCACCAATTCACCGGGAATGCCCAGATAACCGGGTAATGTTACCTGAACATATTCGCGGGTGTATCCCGTTAATTGATCATTTTTTGTCCGTGCCTCTACAAGAATTTCGATATTTTGCCCAACAAATCTTTTTGAAAACTTTTCCATGAGCTCTCTGCCGATGCCGATCAAACTTGACACTCTTTTCTTTGCTATATCCCTTTCTATCTTCGGGGTCATGTCAAAAGACGCTGTGCCTTTCCTGTCGCTATACCCGAACACATGCAGTCTGGATGCCTGTACTTCTTTGATGAGTTCAATCGTTCGCAGGAAATCTTCTTCAGTTTCTCCGGGGAACCCGGCTATAACGTCCATCGTTATTCCGGCAAGCGGCAATTCCGAACGAATGTCGTTAATAAGCTTCCGAAACCGCGAAATATTGTAGCGCCGCTTCATCAGGGCCAATATCTTGTCCGAGCCGCTTTGCAAAGGAATATGCAAATGCCGGCAGATCCGCGTAGAACGCGCCATTGTCCGAAGCAGATCCCCGGTAATATGATTCGGCTCAATAGAACTCATTCGCAGGCGAAAATCCCCGTTAATGGAATCTATCTCCTTTAAAAGATCAGGGAGTGCTTCTTTGTTTGAGCCTTTCCATGATCCCAAACAAATGCCGGTGAGGACTATTTCTTTATAATTCCCTTTTAACAAGCGAGTTAACTCATTAAGAATATCCTGTTTCGGCCTCGATCGCGAAGGGCCACGCACCAGACTTACTTTACAGTAAGAACATTTCTGATCACACCCGTCCTGTATCTTGAGAAATGCCCTGGTATGAGAGTCGAATCCGGATATCTCTTCACGAACCACGGGAACGTCGTCACAAATACCGTATAAGTCGCTTACTATCAAAGGCAATGTGAACTTTTCTCCGTTTGGGACCACCCTATCCACACCGGGCATGGACTCAAATACGGCAATATCTTTCGGATAGACCACGGAACACCCGGTGACCATGATCTTTGCCCCGGGATTCTCTTTTTTGACCTTTTTGATGAACCTCAGCGCTTTTGTGTCCGCCATGCCCGTAACGGTACATGAATTGATTATTACCACGCTGGCTTTGCCGGACGTGGTTTCCAGACATCCGATCTTTGCAAGATTTTCCCGTATGACCTGCGACTCATACTGATTGACTTTGCAGCCAAAGGTTTTAATAGCGAACTTGATGGATTTCATAATGTTTTCAGATCGAAAACTCATAAGACAGTACCGAAAGAACGAACAGACCGGCAGTATCGCTTTTCAAGACCCTTTTGCCCAGCGATATAAATTTGCAATTATCCATAACGGCGTTTGATGCTTCTTTCGGTGTGAAATCCTCTTCCGGACCGATCAGCACCAGCACTTTACCGGTCTTGAAACCCTCTAATGAAGTCCGGATGGGACGAGTCTCCTCGGATAACCAGGCAAAGAGAACTAGATCATATTCATCGCATGTATCAAGAACGTCTTTTACGCCGGTTATTCCGGAGATCTCGGGGCTGCGCCGCCGGCCGCATTGTTTGGACGCTTCTTTCGCGATGGCTTTCCATCTCAGTTTCTTTCTTTCGGCAGACGCCGCAGCCGGACGAACTATAGTTCTATCGCTTATAAATGGGATGACGCGGCTTACACCGAGCTCTGTAGCCTTCTCTATGATATAGTCCATCCTGTTTTGCTTTGGTATGGCCTGCGCTAAATGCACCTCGGGAACTTTTCCGATGGAGGGCGTATCCGTTTTGATGATACGAATGGTCAAACCCTTTGTCCGGTTATCTATTTGCTCGATGAAACCCGTATACTCGTTACCTGTCCCATCGAATACCACGACCTTGTCGGATTCCCGCATACGCATAACATCAATAATATGGTGAGACTCCTCCGCGGGAACCTCTATTTCTTTCCGTTTTATGTGAACATTCTCAGGAGGAACATAAAATCTACTCATTGTCTTTTTCTCCAAACACTTCCGCGGTGAAAATATATATGTCACAATCGCCTGTCTTCCACGCGTTAGCCGGGATACCTGCCTTATGAGCGCACAAACTGGTCATGAACTGATCACGATCCCACCCTGTTTCAACGGCTACCTGAGGCAGATATACACCGCTTCTTAAACCGCGCATCACCATAACCCCGTGTTTGCCGGGCTCTATCATATTATAATCCTCGATACGTTCCATCGGCGTGAGAACTGATATCTCTATATCGATAGCGTCCATTTCACCCAATGTTACCGGTTCGAATCTTGGGTCCCGCGCGGCCGCGGCAATAGCCATGTCCCGTATGGTCAAATAAAGCGGAGCGCGCGCCTCCATATGTCCTATACAACCCCGCAGGTTCCCGTGTTCGCGCAATGTAACGAAAGCGCCCATATCCTGTTTTAAGAGATCATCATCCACCTTTGCGTCCAAACGCTCCCCCGTCCTCAAATAACGGTCTATGGTGTCTCTGGCTATCTTTAAAAGGGCTTTTCTCTGTCTCCTATTCAACTAAAAATGTTCCTTTCTATACTTCTCCAACAATTTTATCGCTTCCTCTTTACACTGGCCGCATACCGCGCCAAGCTTCGTATGTTCCTGAAGCTCAAGATAGGTATTAGCTCCTTCTGTAACGGCATTTTCTATTTCTTGATCAGTGACATTCATGCATTTACATATCACTTTTGCCTTTTCCTTCCGGATCTTGCCGGACATACCGTTCCTCTCATAATAATTATCTATTGCTGCCCGCAGAGCCTTGTCTCCAAGCACTGAACAATGGATCTTGTGTTCCGGCAAACCACCCAGGTCCTTCGCCAAATCTCTGGGAGAAATGTCATAAGCTTCATCAAGCGTCATGCCTTTGACTTTCTCAGACAAGACCGAAGTACTCGCTATTGCGCTGGCACAACCGTAAGTTTTCCATCTGCAATCAAGGATCGTATTTTTGTTTTTATCCACCTTGATGTAAAAAGCCATTTCATCGCCGCATTTGATGTTCCCTACCACGCTTTTCGCGTCATAATCGAAAGCCCCTTCGTCTATAAACACATTGCGAGGATTTATGAAATGATCTTTTACTTCCTCAGAGTATACCCACTCCATTATTTTTTCCTCCCGTCATACGCGGTCGAAATGCTTCGTATCCCGGCTATTATCCCCGGTAGCTTTTCAAGCACATAATCTACATCTTCTTTCGTGTTTTCGCGGCCAAGGCTGAACCTTATTGATCCGTGCGCTTTCTCCGCGGAGGTACCCGTGGCAAGGAGCACATGCGATGGATCCAGCGAGCCGGAAGCACACGCGGACCCCGTAGAAACCGCTATGCCTGCCAGATCGAGATGTAGCAGGATCGATTCCCCTTCGGCTCCGATAAAAGAGACATTCAATGTCCCGGGCAAACAGTCATCCGGATGTCCGTTAAAATATATGTCAGGCACACTCTCTTCTATCCCGGCTTTCAACTTTAACTTAAGATCCAGTATTTTTGCCGTGTCCTCCGCCATCTCCTTTGTCAACATCTCAACCGCTTTACCCAGTCCGACTATACCCAAAGTATTTTCAGTACCCGCGCGTCTCCCGCGTTCCTGATGCCCCCCGTATATCATCGGACAGAACGGAGTGCCTTTTTTTATATACAAAGCGCCTATGCCTTTTGGGCCGTATGTTTTATGAGCGGAAAGTGTCAGAAAATCAACATCCAGGCCGACTACGTTCACCGGGATCTTTCCCACAGCCTGAGCGGCATCTGTATGAAATAGCGCGCCGCGCGCATGGGCCATATTAGCTATCTTCTTTATATCCATGATGGTCCCTATCTCATTGTTGGCCATCATTATTGATACCAGACCGGTTTTATCGGTGATCATCTCCTTGATAAGTTCCATGTCGATCTTTCCGAACTGATCCACACCGACATACAACACCGAAAGGCCTTTTCCGATGAGACACTCAGAAGTGCGAAGTATGCAGGGATGTTCAACGACTGAGGTGATGATCTCTTTGGTGCGCGCTTTCTTAGAATTACATACCGGACATTTGCAGGCAAATATGTTCAGCACCGTATTGTTCGCTTCGGACCCAGAACCCACAAAGATCAGTTCGTCAGGTTCAGCTCCTATGAACGATGTTACCGTTTTGCGCGCTTTTTCGATATGTTTTCTGGCACGTCTGCCAAAACTGTGCAAACTGGACGCGTTGCCGAAAATATCAATACCTTCAATTATGGCTTTCTTCACCTCCGGATGCAGAGGCGTAGTAGCGTTGTTGTCCATGTAAACTTGTCTTGTTGACATATTCTCCCTTGGGATCGTATCCTATTTGAGATCAACTCTTCCGGACATTTCCACTATATCGTGACCGTAGTACAAAATATCCCCATTTTTATCAATAGCAATTACCGAAGGTATCCCTCTCACGCCGTAAGCTCTCGCTACTTCACCGGATATATCCAGAGCCACCGGGTATGTTATGCCCTTTTTCGCCGCGAAATCGGCGACTTTTTTCTGGCTCTCCTGTATGTTGATGCCGATAACAGCTACTTCAAATCCTTTTGCCCTATAATACTTTTCTACATCGGGGATCTCCCTTACACAGGCGGGGCACCAGGTTGCCCAAAAAACCAGAACGGCGGGCTTTGTTTTTAGCGTGCCTGCCAGATCGATAGTGCTTCCGGTAATCGTTTTCAGCGTAAAATCCGGTGCTTTCCCTCCAACGACAGCTTGTCCTCCGACATCAGAACACGCGCTTAGCAAAAACACTGTACACAACAATAAAACGCTAAAAGCGCCAATGTGCCCGTTAGTTTTCATCCGTCACCCCTTTTTTTATAAGCGCGGTTCAAACACTTAAAACCCCTGCCTTGAATATAAAATAACATCCAAGCGCGATCATCGCGAAAGCCATGGCCTTTTCTACGATCTTCATCCATCCGGACGATCGAGGCATCGCCGCCAGCACACCGGTAAATGTGCCGATTATGATCAATAGGGTTCCCAGGCCAATGGCAAAGGTAAAAAGAAGCGAGAAACCCAAAATGGCATTCTGTGTCGACGCCGCATATGCTAGAACTGCCCCAAGTACCGCCGTAGCGCATGGAGCGGCAATAAGTCCGGAAGTGATCCCCATGAAAAATGCCGGGAACATCGCTCCGCCTTTGACCGCCTTTCCGGAGCCCATTCTGTTCAGTAAAAAAATCGGAAGGTGTATAACGTCCAAAAGTGACAGCGCGAATATTATTATGACACCACCGACAACCAAATGCGTTACAGGGCTTGACTGGACCTGTCCAAAAAACCTTCCGGTCAAAGCGGCAATAATGCCGAGTATCGAGAATGTGACAGCCATGCCGAGCACATAACATAACGACAGCGTAAAATTCTTGAGTTTTGACTCATCACCCGAGGAACCAACTACAGCGGCTATTATCGGTATCAACGGGTAAGCGCAGGGCGTGAACGACGTCACAACACCTCCAAAAAAAACCACAATGAAAGAGATAAACGTTATGTCCGTGAAATGGCCTGCTACGCTCTCCATATTTCCTCCGATACGTTCGAAACTGAGAAGCCCACGCCTTGCGGCATGGGCTCCACGGCTCCCTTCGAACCCTTAAAGAGTGGTGGAGCAGAGGGGGTTCGAACCCCTGACCTCCTGATTGCGAACCAGGCGCTCTTCCAGCTGAGCTACAGCCCCACATTGTTATTTTTGATCTTTCGCGCGCCTGGAAGCGCAACTTTCTACAAACGACCCTACCGTTACTCGATCCTGGAAAGTTCAACTGTATATCCCCCGTCTTTCCTTTCCAGAACTACAAGGCCTTCTCGCGCCAACCAACCGATGCTCATAAACACTATGTCGTCCTCTTTTTCAACACCGGCAACGATATTTTCGATCTGGTCGACTCCGCCATGGCCGTCAAGATAGTTCAATACATCACCCGCAACAAGACCGATTTTAGTGATCATCTTTAAACTCCTTGCGCGTTTCAAAGCGCGCATAACACCTTTGTATACACGGAATCGCACATATATTATACAGTATCACAGGCTTAAGGGCTAATTTTTTCTATATAACTACCGCACCTGGGACATTGCGATATTTCATCATGCCGGCTATCAATGTAAGTATGACCGCATATAGAACAATGCCATATATATTTTTCTTCGGAACTGAATGTTTTCTGTTTAGTCCCAAAATTCATGAATATCCACGCCAGGAAGACGAGAAATACCGAAAAAAACAGGTATAGAAAAAGCGCCGTGGACATATCAAGTTTTATCATTCCTCTCTTCCTCCGGCCTTTAAGACAACATCAACTTCTTCCCATTCGTCCCTTCCGGGGCCTTCACTCTCATTAAAGATCCATCCGCTAACAAATTTAGCAGCAATAAAGTCGATCTCCGGATATCCCGTAGTCGTAACAGGTTCGACCCTTTTTACAGTTCCCTCCACGGATACCAAAGCTCTGACCCTTATGTGAAATACATCATCTTTGCCGTCACGGCCCGGAATAAGAACCGGCGCCTCAGGTTTGTAGATCGCTTCCCTTCGCGTTTCCTCTAAACCATGCTTCCGAGGACGCGTCTCTCTTTTAGCCGTTAATAAAAAATCAGGGGTGCTTTTAATATCGTATAAAAAACCGGTGACCACCGGATCCGTTCCATTATTCGTAAAATAATTTGAAAACTTATCCACAAGCGACATGCGCCTTTCCGGAGCCTCGGCACGAAGGTGCCCCGGCCAGGGATCTGACATTGTGTGTCTGTATGTAGTCGAAACAACGGGATTGGCGTTTTCAAGCATGATATCAAACGCCGTTTTCCTTAACAGCGGACCAAGAAAATCCACACGTGAATAAGGCTTCATTTTTTCACGGGCCGCCGGATTGATTATCACAACGGCCGACATGCAAAAAATATGTATCCCCAGGGAAACAAGTAAGGCTATCCTGAAATTTCTGCTCATTGGGTCGTCGCTATATTCACCTGTTTTACTTCCACCTGACGACAGAGGTCCCAGATCTCGATCACTTTACCGAGGTTGGCTTTTTTGTCCGCCTTTATTAAAAGCGGCTGGTTTTCCCGAGCCGCAAGCGAAATGCGTGAAAAAAGCTCCTCGTTATCAACGGGCCTTTCGTTGACATATACCTCGTTGCCCGCGGTCACCACAATAACAAGAAGTTCCCTGTGAAGGACCTCGCTTGTCACCGCTTTCGGTAGATTCACCCTGATACCAGGTTGAAAAATAAAGCTGGAAGTAAGCATAAAAAATATGAGAAGCAGAAATATGACATCTATCAGTGGCGCTATGTCCAGATGCCCCCTCTCTATCTCTATTGTCCTCTTAAACTTCATCTTCGTCCCTTTTTGATCCGAGAATATTAACCAGATCAGTCGCACTCTTCTCCATTTCGAGAACAAAACCGTCTGCTTTGCTAACTAAAAAATTATAAGCCACGTACGTTGGTATGGCCACCGCCAACCCCGCCACAGTGGTGATCAGCGCCTCCCATATGCCTCCGGCCAGATCTCCCGGGTTGACAGGAACCAACGCGGTGGCTTTTTGCTCTATCACCTGAAAAGCCTTTACCATACCCGTAACCGTACCTAAAAGCCCCAGAAGCGGCGTAATGTGCGCTATCGTCGCGAGAACTCCAAGATTTTTTTCTAAACGCGGAACCTCATGCAAACCCGCATCCTCGATAGCCTCTTTGATCTCAAGCCGTGACCTATCATGCTTCAAAATACCGGCTTTAAGAATATGCGCTATCGGCCCCGGAGTAACATTGCACATATCTATCGCATCCAGTATTTTGTTTCTTTTTAAAATTCCCGCGATCGTCTCCATGAACCCTCTAGTATCTATCCGAGCGCGGTGCAAATGCCACAACCTTTCCAGAACTACCGCGAACGCAACCACCGAACAAAGTATGATCAGGAACATCAACGGGCCGCCTTTAATTATCATTTCCCACATTTTTTATCCTCCCTTTCTAGTCCATTTTAATCTTTCACGCGCATACTCGGCCTCTTTGCCCGCGCCTTTGGTAAGTTTTTCATATAGACCTACCGCCCTGTCCATTTTACCCTGTTCCTCTAATATTCGAGCGCATTTCAGATGTGACCTTATCACCCAAAAAGCGCCTCGAGGATATTTATATTCCACTTTGAGATACTCTTCCACGGCTTCGTCCAGCATGCCCTGTTGTTCAAAACATTCCGCGATATCAAATTGCACCTGCGCGTTCATTTTAGTGTTCTCTCCCGTCAGGGCAATCCTGAAATGTTCTATCGCCAGGTCATACTTGCCCTGGCTTTTTAATATCGTCCCTATCCGATTGTTCGCGATATTCGTAATACCGCTTTCGGGATATTTGTGTAGCAACATATTGTACTGTTTTATCGCTTCGGGAAATTCACCGCGTTTTTTAAAAATATCCCCGGTAGTAAGCATCGCCTGCGGAGCCCATTTGCTTTTCGGATAAATCGCGTCTATTTTTCGGAACTGATCGATACTCTCATCGGTCATGCCTTTGTCACAAAAAACCCATCCGAGCCAATACATCGCGTCGGGGACAAATTCGCTGTCCGGGTAATTATCTATCACATCTTTCAGATATTCCCTCGCTTTCTCGAATTCACCGTGGTTGTAATAATACTCTCCGAACCAAAGTTTTATTCCCGGCGTAAAGACACTTAGTTCATCCTTGTTCATTATTTCCTGAAAGATCTTCAGCGCGCGAGGCTCTCTCGCGGTTTTGTAGTAAGCCCACCCCAGATGGTATTTAGCTTTCAGAACAATATCTTCATTACCGGCGGTTTTGATTATCTTTTTATAAATTTTCGCCGCCGCGGCGTATTCCCCGCCGTTATAGAAAGAATCGGCCTTCTGCAGCATGGCGTCATCACACAGGCTGCTCTCCGGAAACTCCTTCAATATCCTGTCATACTCGGCAGCGGAACTCTTATAATCTCCTTTGCCGGCATACAAAAGCCCCAGCTGATAAAGAGTCTTGTCCCTTAAATGTGAATTCGGAAAATTGATCTCTAGAGAACGAAACGCGAGTATTGCCGCGTCTCGTCTGCCCATTTTCTCCAATATGTACCCTACCTGATACTGCGCGTAATTCGCCAGAGAGCTGTTCGGATAATCCCGGAGAACCCTGTCGTATAGGCCTATAGCACGATCGTCCTTGCCTTGTCCCTCAATGGTATCACCTATCGCGCAAAGCGCGCTGACCACTATTTCAGGATCATCGGACACAGCAACAGTCTTATGAAATTCTTCGAGCGCTTTCTCGTCTTCACCGCGGTTCAAATAAGCCCACGCCAGGTTGTAGCGCGCGTTTCCGGCGAATTGGCTGTCCGGATATTTATTTAGCAGCGATAGATACGCGTCCGCGGATTCGGCGGCCATGCCGTCTTCATAGAGGCTCTCTCCCAGCCAATAGTACGCGTCATCTGTCCATTTATTCGCGGGTGTATTTTCGGTGATCTCTTTATACATTTCGAGGGCTTTTTCCCGTCGGCCGTCCCCGTTGCAAATCGCGGCTATCCCCATCCGCGCGGCGCTCAGCAACTCAGGGGCAGCATTTCCTTCCGCGACTTTCTCCAACCATTCTTCGCTTTCGGCCATTTTGGACATTTTCCCGTAGGAAAGGGCCATTTCATATGTGGCAACATCCTTCCACGGCCTTCGCGCCCCCGCCTGTAAAGCCCGCGTTAAATCGGCAACGGCACCGCTGAAATCACCGGTGCGGTAACGACTATCCCCGAGAAAGTAATACGCGTCAAATATTCTTTCATTCACCGGATATTTCGCGATAAAGACAGTGACCTCGGAAATAGCGTCGTTATAGCGTCCTCGCCGGTGAAGGATCTCCGCGATTTTGTACCGGCTTTTTATCGCCAACTCATCGCTTGGATAATTGTCCGCCAGTTCACGAAAAACATCAACCGCCGCCTCGTATTCTCCAAGTTTTTCGTAACACCAGGCCTGTGAGTAGTACGCGTACGGAACATATTTGCTTGCGGGGTAATTATCCAATATCGTCTGATAGACGGCTATAGCCTGCTCATAGTTCCCTTCTTTAAAATAAACTTCGGCGACCCAGTAAGTGGCCATATCGGCAAGATCGGTATCCCCAAAATGTTTCAAAACGAAATCGAATTCCTGGATCGCCCTATGTGAAAGAGCTTTCTCGTAAAATACCCTGCCAAGAAGGAGATGTGCTTCTGCTTCGATCCTGCGGGGAGCGTCGGCGCATATCACCAAATTCAGTTTGTTCTCCGCCAGGTCAAGAAAACCGTCCCTAATGGCCTTGCGCGCGAAATCCACCTGAGACTGAAAATCTTCCGAAACGGCGGTTCCGGAGACGACTGTCAGATACAGAACTAACAATGCTAACACTGCGGAGCTTCTCATGCCAGTATCCTAACAGACAATTGTGACCGGGTCAAGGGGCACGAGGCAAACGCGAAACGACATGGCGTCCGGCGTTATGCGTTGTGCATTAACGAACGCGAAACGACATGGCGCAGGTGTAGGGGCGAAAAATCTTATGGAGGTAGGGGCGCGGTTTCCGCGCCCTGCAACCTGATCAGGGCGGGGTGACCCCGCCCCTACCGCCTGGGCAGAACTTTTTTCAGATACTGGCCGGTATAAGATCTTCGGCTGGCGGCGATCTCTTCGGGGGTCCCGCTCGCGACTACTCCCCCCCCTTCATCTCCGCCTTCCGGACCAAGGTCTATTACGTGATCGGATGATCTGATAACATCGAGATTATGTTCTATCACCAGAACCGTATTGCCGGTAGATACCAGCCGGTGCAGCACATCCAACAATTTGTGAATATCCGCGAAGTGAAGCCCTGTCGTGGGCTCATCAAGCATGTATAAAGTCTTTCCCGTGGCCCTCTTCGACAATTCCGACGCCAGCTTAACCCGCTGGGCTTCGCCTCCGGACAGGGTCGTGGCTTGCTGCCCCAGCCGTATGTACGTCAGTCCTACGTCTAACAATGTCTGAAGTTTACTTCTGATCGGCGGGATATTCTCAAATACTTTAAGCGCTTCTTCCACGCTCATCTCCAAAACCTCGGAAATATTCCACCCCTTATATCTGACCTCCAGCGTTTGGTCGTTAAAACGTTTGCCGCCGCAAACCTGGCACTTTACATACACGTCCGGAAGGAAATGCATCTCGATCTTTTTCATCCCGTCGCCGCCGCATGCCTCGCAACGGCCGCCCTTGACATTAAAACTGAACCTGCCCGGCATGTACCCCCGCAACCGCGACTCGGGAAGCGAACTGAATAATTTCCGTATGTGACTGAACGCGCCTGTGTATGTAGCCGGATTTGACCGGGGTGTCCGGCCAATGGGAGACTGATCTATAACAATGACTTTATCTATGTGCCGCGCGCCGTTAATACGTTTATGCATACCCGGTTTTTCTTTGGCCCTGTATAATTTCTTCGCCAACGCCCTGTATAATATGTCATCGATAAGCGTGCTTTTGCCGGAGCCGGAGACACCTGTCACGCAGTTAAAAACACCCAGCGGTATCTTGACATCGATGTCCTTCAGGTTGTGCTCCCGGGCGCCGATAACTTCCAGATATTTTCCCGGCCGCGCCGAGCGCCTCGCGTCCGGAATATCGATCACAATGTCCCCTCTCAAATATTTCCCGGTGATGGATCGCTCGCTTGCGAGTATGTCTTCAAGTGTTCCGGAAGCGACCACTTCGCCCCCGTGTTCTCCGGCCCCGGGGCCAAGATCGAGGATATAGTCCGCCATCCGGATCGTGGCCTCGTCGTGTTCTACAACGATAAGGGTATTACCGAGATCCCGCAAGGCTTTTAGCGTGTCTAAAAGTTTGTTATTGTCTTTCTGATGCAGCCCGATGCTCGGTTCGTCCAGCACATAAAGCACACCTACCAACCCTGCCCCTATCTGCGTCGCGAGGCGGATCCTCTGGTCTTCTCCCCCTGAAAGCGTATTGCTCTTTCTATCAAGCGTCAGATAATCCAATCCCACGTTCTTAAGAAAATCTAACCGCGCGTTTATCTCTTTAAGGATCTCCTCCGCTATTTTTTGCTCCATTTCTCCAAGTTTTAAACTCCGAAAATATTTCCCGGCGTCACTTATTGACACCGCGGATATCTCGTTTATATTCTTGCCGCCCACGAACACCGAAAGGGATTCGGGGCGCAGGCGCCCTCCTTTGCAATCCGGACATGGCTGCATGGACATAAAACCGCCTATCATCTCTTTGATGTAATCGCTATCCGTCCGGTGAAAACGTCTTTCCAGATTCGGGATAACGCCCTCAAACCCCGACTGGCCGTCGCCATACAGAAACATACGCTGTTCGGCATCCGTAAGTGTTTCGAACGGGACCTCGCAATCGATATCGTTATATCTCGCCATGCGCCTTATCTGCCGGCGGTAATGAAGAATCAGGCCCTTCCCTCCTTTTTTCCATGGCCGAACGGCTCGCAAAACCGATTCCGACTTATCAGGAACCACCAATTCCGGATCTATCTCCTGCTTGTTGCCGAGGCCGTTGCATGTGGGACAGGCACCATATGGTGTATTGAATGAAAAATTCCGCGGGGCGAGTTTCTCGAAACTTATACCGCATGCCGTACAGGCATTATGCTCGGAAAAAAGCGTGTCCTTATCCGGTGTTTTACCATCGCCCGGAACAGCGGCTATGATCACACCGGAACCAAGTCGCAAGGCCGTCTCAACGGAATCGGAAAGTCTGGAGCGAATACCGCCGCGGATGACCAGCCTGTCGACAACCGCCTCGATCGTATGTTTAATCTTTTTGTCGAGATCCGGGAGGCTGTCCCCGATATCGACTATCTCCCCATCAAGGCGGATCCGTATGAGACCGTTCTTACGAATATCCCTCATCACTTCTATATGCTCACCCTTGCGGCCCTTTATGACAGGCGCAAGTATCATTAGTTTTGTGTTTGCCGGAAAAGATAGTATCCGATCGACCATTTGTTGAGAGCTTTGCCCGGATATTTCCCGGCCGCATTTCGGACAATGCTGGACACCGACGCGGGCAAAAAGAACACGAAGGTAATCGTAGATCTCTGTCTGTGTCCCGACGGTGGAACGCGGGTTTTTTCCGCTGGTCCTTTGTTCTATGCTTATCGTCGGGGAAAGCCCTTCGATATGTTCGACACGCGGCTTTTGGAGCTGTTCAAGAAACTGACGAGCGTAGCTGGATAAAGACTCTACGTAACGCCTCTGCCCTTCGGCATATATGGTATCAAAAGCCAGGGATGACTTACCGGACCCGGAAAGACCGGTAACAACGGTTAGCGCGTTCCGGGGGATCTTTACATCGATGTTCTTGAGATTATGCTCTTTAGCGCCGCGTATGTAGATAACATCTTTCTTCATGCGCTAATTGTAGCACACTTTGCGGCTCGGTTGGGGAGAAACGCGAAACGACATCTCGTCCTGCGTAATGTGTCCGGCGTTATTCGTTTTGCATTAACGCAAGACGCGAAACGCGAGACGCGAAACGACATCTCGTCGTGCGTAATGTGTCCGGCGTTATTCGTTTTGCATGAGGCCTCTTTTTTTCACAAAAAGGAGGGGGAAAACAATATCGCTGAGGCAACATGGAACCCATACGGCGATAAACAGAAAAAGAAAGATCATCGCGTAGGTGAACAATCCTATGATCGAGCGCTCCGCCATAAGAACGTGAAAAAGAGAGGCCCAGGTGCTTATGAAAACATGGCCGGCATGCGGAAATTTCGTGGCCGGTTTGAAATACGCGATTAGAATCCCGGCAAATGCCAGGGGGGTTACAAGCCACCATTTTTCAATAAAGCCGATATGTGCTTCCCTGTGCGGCATTTTTAAGAGTGTCTCTCCGATATACGGAATGAGTGAATCACTTAAGGTGGCTATACCGATCGAACCGGCAAATCCTATCAGAAGAATGGCTAATATGCTGTATTTCCGGATCCCGGCATTGGTCCTGTTGTAAAGGCTGTAAAGTGAGGCTGTAACAAGCGCGCTCAAGAAAACGTGGAAAGGATGAAACACATAGAAAAGAGTATACGCGGTTTTCTGAGATATGTTGCGGAAGATAACCATGATCAGGATACCGCTTAAAGCACCAAGAATAGTGAACGGCGCGTGATGCTTCAGCTCTTTTAAAATAGTCCGCAGCATAATTTCCCCCACGGAATTATATCATATGGACCTTACATACGCCATAGTAGAATTATTAACTACAGAAACGCCGGGGCAGTACTCGACTTATTGGTAACGGATGACGCGATGCGCTGAACGAAGGTTAGAGGCGAGACAGAATTCCGCAGGAATTCCGGGCAGGAATTCCGGGGACAGGAATTCCGGGGACACAATACTTCGCAGAATTCCGGGGACACAATACTTCGCACAGAATTCCGGGGACACAATACTTAATTATAAAAAAAAGTGAAAGAATTTGCCTCTTTTTGGTGTCTCTCAAAGTGTAAGCACTATTAATCCCACGGGAGGAAACTATGGCAAGAATAGCACGCGTTGTTATCCCCGACTACCCTCATCACATCATACAACGGGGTAATCGCCGTCAAAATGTGTTTTTTAACGATCAAGATAAAGAAGCTTATATCGCTTTTTTGGCGGAACAGATAAAAAAATGGAACATCGAAATCTGGGCGTACTGTTTAATGGACAACCATGTGCATTTGATCGCGTTGCCAAAAGACGAGGATGGCCTTGCAAGAGGCATCGGTGAAACACACAGAAGATATACCAGAATGATCAATTTTCGAAAAAAATGGCGGGGTTATTTATGGCAAGGTCGATTTATCTCCTATCCCCTGGATGAAAAGTATCTCTGTGCTGCTATGCGTTATATTGAGCTCAATCCGGTCAGAGCTGCTTTAACAGATAAAGCCGAGGATTACCCTTGGTCAAGCGCAAGAAGCCATGTTCTAAAAGAAAAGGATGTTTTGCTTTCGAATAATTTTATGGTCTCAAAAATAGACAATTGGGCATCATACTTAGCGAAAGATGATGATGAAGTTGCTATCGAAATATTCCGAAAACATGCGCGCACGGGAAGACCCTTGGGGGATCAGAATTTCATTAATGAACTTGAAAAACTTACAGGAAGAATGCTGCAAAAACAAAAACCCGGACCTAAATCAAATAGTCAAACACCACCGCCAGAGGCGGTGGCCTGAAGATCTCGGCTAAAAGCCGAATTCCTTCTGCTGAAATTCTTCCTGTCGTTCCTGTTCTTCTTGGTATTGCACATATTTCTTGATCTTTTTCTCATCTA
>Ga0180007_10002709_pt1 | contig 20646 bp, 20 predicted proteins | sample MM_PC_MetaG_FD_121122 | JGI IMG/M metagenome (GOLD analysis project Ga0180007, IMG submission 121122) | Groundwater microbial communities from the Aspo Hard Rock Laboratory (HRL) deep subsurface site, Sweden - MM_PC_MetaG | ecosystem: Environmental > Aquatic > Deep subsurface > Groundwater... | reverse complement strand
TCTTGCGCTGGGCGTTAATGGCGTGCCGAGGGGGAGAATTACTGAAATATTCGGTCCGGAGGCGTCGGGAAAAACGTCTTTGGCTCTTGCAATAGCGGCTGAAGCGCAAATAGCTGGAGGTTTAGCAGCCTTTGTTGATGCGGAGCATGCTTTTGATCCGGATTATGCCAGAAAAATCGGAGTTGATGTTGATGCGCTTTTGATTTCTCAACCTGATACGGGCGAGCAAGCGCTTGAAATTACTGAGACCTTGATCAGATCGAACGCGCTTGACGTAATTGTTATCGACTCAGTGGCGGCTCTTGTTCCTCGCGCTGAAATCGAGGGTGAGATGGGAGATTCGGTAATGGGAGTGCAAGCAAGGTTGATGAGCCAAGCACTTCGCAAAATCACCGGCGCGGTTTCAAAATCCAAAACGGTGGTGGTTTTCATCAATCAACTGCGTATGAAAATCGGGGTGATGTTTGGGAATCCCGAGACTACTACAGGAGGAATGGCACTTAAATTCTACTCGTCGGTTCGTCTTGATGTGAGGAGGATCGAGCAGATCAAGCGCGGGGAGGAAATTATCGGAAGTCGGGTTAGGGTAAAAGTCGTTAAAAACAAAGTCGCTCCACCGTTTAAAGTAGCCGAGTTTGAGATGATGTTTAAATCCGGAATCTCGAAGGCCGGCGAAGTGATAGACCTCGGGGTGAGATTCGATTTGATTACCAAAGCCGGAGCGTGGCTAACTCTGACTGATCCTAAATCTCTCGGAGAAACGAACGATAAGTTAGGCCAAGGTAAAGAAGCGGCCAGATCATATCTCGAAAATAATCCAAAATTACTCGAGAAACTTACAAAAGCGATCAGTGAACGAGCCAAAATCGAACAAAGCGCTGACTAAGGCATTGGATTTACTCTCCAAAAGAAGCTATTCCAAGCAAATTCTGGTTGACAAGCTCAAACAGAAGGAGTTTGAAATAGATGAAATTAGTTCGGCAGTAAAAAAGCTGGAAGAGCTTGATTTTATTGACGATAAAAAATATGCCGAAAGTTTGGCGCGCGAGTATTTGGAAATTCGAAGATATGGCGCTTATCGGGTTAAATTGAAATTAAAAGAGAAAAAAGTACCCGAGGAGATTATAAAAAATGTGATAAGCGGGATAAATCAGCAGACGGAAGATGAGAATCTCGAAGAATTGACAGAGAAGTATTTGAAAAAGAATAAGAACTTGCCCAAGGAAAAATTGTACAATCGCGCTCTGGGATTTCTTTTACGCAGGGGTTACTCCTATTCAAAATGCAGGGACGCTCTTAAGGACTCTTTGAAGGGTTGATTTTTTTGTAAAAAAGACGTATAATTCGAGCTAAGACGGTGTCTGTTGGCGTGTGCTTTGCTTGTGCAGGGCTTCCCGTCGTTGTTGCTTGGACCTTCGGGTTCTCTCGGACTTGGGAGTTCTGCAACCTCCTTGACCGTTATATGCCTATTGGGGCGACGGTCAAAGTGTTAAAGAGACAGGCGATCGGTTTTCTGCCGGGCTCGTGACAGTTCTTTCACTCCCGATATGTTTTGCAGAAAGTCGAAACAGTTCACCGCTTTCCTAGGCGACGTTTACTAGGTGTTCGTGCCGTACGGGGCGCCCTTTGTTCGATTCAAAGGGCGCCTCTGTCTTTGTGAAGGATTGACTTATAAACTCGAAAAAGCTATAGTTCCCTCAAGCACCTCAGGTGCAAAGGCCTAGGCGATCCGTCGTCTAGCCCTAGAATTCCGGCCGATCCGTCGGTGCGGAGAAAAGAGATGAGTCAGATGGAGAAGAAAGTGGAGATGAGAGAAGGCGAAGGGCGGGGATCGAGGAATGAGCGGCAGCTCAGGGAACTGTGGGAATACCTTGAGGGCAGCCAGAGAGGTAAGCAGTTGCTAGAGTTGATCGCCGGCGAAGTACCGTTGCCCGACAGAGCGGTTATTCGTTTTTTCCCGGAAGGTCATGGCCCGGGCAAGCCAATCAAGGAATGGAAGATCATTGGCGCGGCCCTGATCGTTGAGGATGTGAAGAGAGAGACTTATGCGCCCTACGACATCTACTGGGTCCGGGGTTACTCTAACGTCATGCCGATGGTTGCGATCTGGCATGGGTATGCGCAGACTTGGGAGCAGATCACTCTCGAGGATGCCCTCCGGCTTGGCTACGACGCAATAAAGCTCTCGACGGGCTTGGAGCAGCTAATCTCACGCAAGGCTGGAGTCTTTCACAGCCACGAGAAGGCTTGCTTTCGGGGTATGGGCTCACTGGACCAGATCTTCGCGAACAACCGGTAGCGAGCTCGGAAATGATCAAGGCGGCCATGGGGGAGGCCGCCTTTCAATTCCAGTTTGTTTTTTCCCCTATTTTTGCTAAAATTTGTCTATGATAAATATTTTTACAAATAAGAGTGGTACGAAGAGGAAAACCAAAATTATCTGCACCATCGGACCGGCGACCGGATCGGAATTGATTTTGAAAAAGATTATTCAGGAGGGAATGGATATTGCCAGATTCAATTTTTCACACGGTAAAAAGGAAGAATTCGCCTCTTGGGCTAAAATCATCAGAACACTCGCCAAGCGCGCCCGCAAAGAAATCCCCATCATTCAGGATCTTCAGGGGCCGAGAATCAGAGTGGGGCATTTATCACACGAAGGACATCACGTCGATCCGGGCAAAAACGTTACATTGAATTTCGGCGACGATCTGCATCGCAGCGATATTCCGGTCAAAACAGATCTTAAAATTCCACTGCAGAAGGGACACAGCGTTCTTATTGACTCGGGCTTAATTGAGCTAAAGGTTAAAAAAATTGAAGGCGACAGAGTAACTTGTAAAGTCATTGTCGGAGGTGCGCTTCACTCCGGCAAGGGACTTAATTTTCCCGATACCGACACGCCCGAGGCTTTTACCGAAAAAGACGAAGACGATTTGAATTTTGGCCAGGAAATCGGTGTCGATTATGTCGGATTATCTTTTATGGAAGAGGCCAAAGATGTGACAGAACTTCGGGAAAAAATTTCCGAAAAAACCAAAATAATTTCTAAAATTGAGCGTCCGCAGGCAATAGAAAATTTCGATGAAATCCTTGAAGTTTCGGATGCGATCATGGTGGCCCGCGGCGATTTGGGGGTAGAAATACCGGTTGAAAAACTTCCATTTTTACAAAAAAGAATTATAAGACGATGCAGAACGTCCTCGAAACCGGTGATCGTCGCTACTGACCTTATGGCATCGATGGTTTTAGCACCTCGACCAACGAGGGCGGAAGTTTTGGATGTTGCCAACGCTGTTCTGGACGGAGCAACGGCAGTGATGCTCTCTAATGAAACCGCTATCGGCAAATTCCCGGTTCAAACGGTCACTTTGATGCGAAAAATAATCGAAGAAACCGAAGGCTTCAGTGCTACCCAAGAGCTAAAAAGTCTTTTGTAGAGTACTACCCTGTTGTTCCGAACTGATTTCCGTGTCATCCCGCACTTCTCCCCTGTCATTCCGGACTTGATCCGGAATCTAGGCAGCTAAAGCTGCCATTTTTATATAGGGGTAGGAGAACCTACTTGCGAAGCGGTTCTCCTACCCCTACAACCCCCCCTCATTGCTCGCCCAAAAACACAATTTTTTATTCATGGGAGCACTCTAGGCAACAAGTTTGTGCCAGTACTCACACTGATATAAAAAATTGTTTTTTGTTGATGGAGTCGCAAGCGACATTTTTCTATTGCATCCTCTTGATTTTGTTCTAAAATAGTGGTATGTTTTTACGTACCTTCAGTGTGCCAGCCGGAGATTCGAGATAAGTTCTCGGAGGGGACTTATCGACAATCCGGCTTCATCATAAGGAGGTCGCGACAAGTGGCAAACGGCAAAACACTCACAAGTCCGTGTCTGGGTTGCACCGGCCGTGCGAAAGATGGGGATGGTAAGGTGATCCTCAGCGGTTGCGGAGGGAAGAATCATGAATGCCCGAGTTGGCAGAATTACTCGGTCAAGGCAAAAAGGAGTAAACCCCGCAAGAATGGCAGTTCGCATAGGCGCCGTAGCAAGCGACCCAGAACGTGAGCCACTCGTGACCCGACGTACCACGGCCCCGCCTGCGCGATGCAGGCGGGGCCGCTTATTTTTATCTTGAGAAATTACTCCTGAAATGGTAAGATTTTGCTGTTGGGAGAGGTCGCATAGTCCGGTCTAGTGCGCGCGCTTGGAAAGCGCGTATGTCGCAAGGCATCGCGGGTTCGAATCCCGCCCTCTCCGCCAGAGTGCATGTATCCAGCTTGTCTGGATACCTGTGCTCTGGTAAGAAGGGTGATGAAGGATTCGAAAGGTGGAGCGCGACGGCGCGAGCCGGGGTCGAGCGCAAAATCAGCAGATTTTGACGTGTGACCGAATCCCATAGACGTTAGATTTTCGTTCCACCCGAAAATCTCCCCGCCAAAGCAAATTATATCAACGGCTCAACGATTGAGCCGTTCAGGTAATAGCCACCTGTGGCTTTTTTTGTTATATTTAAGCCAATTCAAACAAGGAGTAAAGATGGATTTAAATAAAGTTACCCTTCAAGAGCCTTTGCAATTTATAGTTGACCCTAAATTGCCAAACCAAGAAAGGTTAGGTATAGGCATAAAAGAGGTAACCCGCGACGGCAAAATGGAGCGCCTGCACACCTTTGACTGTAATAACGGAAGTTATCTGGGATTTCATGATCGCAATGTTGAAACAGGCATTTCCGCCAGGGGAGAAAGTTATTCTTATAAAGGTCAAACCGAAAACGGTGAGCATAAGTATTATTTAAGAGTACGTGAAGGACTTTATCAAAAAGGAAAGAAAAAAGTTGTTTCAGAAGATGATCTTCCGAGTATTGCTATAAACGAAAGCGTAGTAAGTCTTCAAAACGGCGATAAATTAAAACCGCTAGAGGGTTCCGAAACCTCTCTCGAGCGGCTTCAAGCAGAAGCTGGTGTTAAGGAAAAAACTGTTGCAGAAAAGTACGGCAGGAGAGACGGTAGTCTGAAAGACGATCTCAGTGGTCGCGAAGAATCTAAAGCAGATGGATCTGATGAACCCGACGAACCCACAAATCCCGAAGAGCGTCTGCCGCAAAGATATTAACGGTTGACAAACACTAAACATCTCGTTTTTAATTAGATTAACAACTAAATTTGGGGGAGGTAGTATGTCGAAAACAGTCCTTATGGTCGTTGGTATCTTAGCGATCTTAATGGGAATTGCCGGATTGATCCCATCTTGGACCTGGGCCGTGACGCCACAATGGCTAGCGATCGTCAAGATCGTTATCGGTCTTCTCTCCGTCTATGTTTCCGCTACCGACAAGTAAGAATATCTCAAAGTTCAAATCTCAAAAATCAAAATAATTGTATCGCGAGTACGCGATGACTGTTTAGGAATCTAATATTTTTGCATTTTTAATTTGTTTCAACTACTGTTGAAAGTACCATGGATCAGGTTGATGAGATAAAAGCCAAGATTGATATTGTTGATTTTACAAGGCAATATCTGACGCTTAAAAAAGCCGGGATTAATTTCTCGGCCACTTGTCCTTTTCACAGCGAAAAAACCCCTTCGTTTATGGTTTCTGCTGAACGCCAAACTTTTAAATGTTTTGGGTGTGGCGAGGGCGGAGATGTGATTACTTTTTTTCAAAAAATGGAAGGGTTGAGTTTTCCCGAAGCACTTAAAATTCTTGGCGAGCGCGTCGGGGTGCAGGTTCAATTTTCCAAGGGTGAAGATTTCTCCAAGACTAAGCAGGAAAAAGACCGGATTTTTGATATAAATCTACTTTGCGCTAAGTTTTTTAAAATAAGTCTCTCTAAGAAAGAAGGCGAAAAGGCCCTTAAATATTTAAACTCAAGAGGGCTAAGCGCAAAAACAATCGAAAAACTCAAGATCGGCTTTGCTCCGGCAGATAATGGGATCATCCAGAAGATAATCGCCCAAAGAAAAATTTCCTTTTCCGACCTGTCTTTGGCTGGTCATCCGGAGAAATTTCGCTATCGGATTATGTTCCCGATTTTCGATAATTTTTCACTAATTACCGGTTTTTCGGGAAGAATTTTGGAAGACGGTCTGCCAAGTAACGTTTCGCCACATCCTAAATATCTAAATACTCCTGAAACTGCCGTTTTTCATAAGTCAAAAGCAATTTACGGAATTAATTTTGCCAAAGACGCGATTAGAAAAAATAATCGTGTCATTGTTGTCGAGGGGCAAATGGATGTAGCGCTCGCGCACGAGCCGGGGATTGAGGAAGTAGTAGCCAGCTCCGGAACAGCCTTAACTCATGATCATCTCAAAATTCTCTCGCGCTTGAGTCGAAACATCATTTTTTGTTTTGACGAGGATGAAGCAGGCCAAAAGGCAGCCAATAGCGCGGTTGAAATGGCTTTAGAGATGGGGCTCGATGTAAAATTAACAATAATTTTAAAATACAAGGACGTAGGCGAACTGGTTGAGAAAGATAAAAAATTGCTAACAGGAGTGATTAATGAGGCGCTTCCTCCAATTGAATGGCTTTTTGCCAAGGCCGGCGGGGAAAATCAAGTTTTGAATGTTGACGAAAAGAAAACTCTGGCTCGCAAGGCAATCAATTTTATAAAGCGTTTTCAAGATGAAGTGGAAAAAGCCCATTATGTTTCTTTTTTGGCAAAGCGCTTGGCGGTGCCGGAAGTCACAATTTTGAAAATACTTGATAAAACCGATATTACCTCTCGCGTTGCTTTGGAGGAGGAAAAGAAGAATAGTGATTCAATCGAGGACTGCTTTGTGTCATATTTACTTAATTTTTCTGACCAAATCAAAGATATAGATATTTGTGAAGCGGAGCTCAAAGATCCGCAAAACCAACCGATTTACAAAAAGCTTCTAAACTGCTACAATTCTAACCAGATAAAAGCGTGTTTGGACAAGCTGAAGCAAAGCTTAAGCCGCGAAGACAAAGAGCGGCTTGATGTTGTTGGTTTAGCGTGGGATCAAAAAATCAAAGAAGATGAAGAAGTAGCCAAAGCCGAGTTTCTGGCAATCAAAGCGCGCCTGCAACAAAAACGCCGGGAAATTACCAAAAATGATTTTGCAAAAAAAATCGCTGAGGCGGAGTCCAAGGGAGATATGGATTCTGTCAAAGAGTTGATGAAAGCTTTACAAGAAGAATTTAAAAATTAACGCTGAAGGCCAATGGCTGGAAGCTGAAGGCTAATAAAAATGGCAAAAAGGGCTATAAAAATGCCGGTTGACAATCGGGTCAGAATGACTCCTGAAATAGAGGAGCTGATCTCAAAGGGAGAACTCCACGGATTTGTTACCGAGCAGGAAATTTTGCAGGTCATTCCCAGTCCGGAAACGAGCATAAAGGACTTAGATGAACTCTATGGCGTCTTTTTTGAAAAAGGCATTCAGGTGCTTGAGAAAAAAAAGCTTCTTGATACGGAGGCATTTTTGAGCACCGATGAGGAAGTCGAAAAAGCTCCCGATTTGCCCGAGATATCGGACGATTCAGTCAGAATGTATTTGCGCGAAATCGGGAAAGTGTCGCTTTTATCGGCCGATGAGGAGATGCGCCTTGCCAAGAGAATCGTTTCGGGTGATAAAGTTGCCAAGAAAAAACTGGCCGCGGCGAACTTAAGATTGGTTGTTTCAATTGCCAAAAAATACATTGGTCGGGGACTTTCGCTTCTTGATTTAATTCAAGAAGGAAATACCGGACTTTTGCGGGCGGTTGAAAAATTCGACCATCGCAAAGGCTATAAATTTTCAACTTACGCCACTTGGTGGATCCGTCAGGCGATAACCCGTGCGATTGCTGATCATGCCCGAACAATTCGCATTCCCGTTCACATGGTTGAAACGATTAATAAGATGATTAGAGTACAGCGTCAATTGGTTCAGGAGCTGGGACGCGAACCGAGCGTTGACGAGGTGGCCAAAGAAATGGGTGTGGAGAAAAAGAAAGTTGAGCACATCATGAAAATATCCCAAGAGACTGTGTCGCTTGAATCGCCGGTGGGGGAAGAGGAAGACTCAAAACTCGGGGATTTCATTGAAGACAAAGAGTCGCTCTCGCCCGAGGAAGTCACTATCCGCTCGATGATGAAGTGGGATTTGGACGAATTTTTACAATTTTTAACTCCGCGCGAGCAGAAAATTCTCAAGATGAGATTTGGACTCGAGGATGGCAGAACTCACACGCTTGAGGAAGTGGGCAAAGAATTTGGCGTAACTCGTGAACGTATCAGGCAAATCGAGGCTAAAGCGCTGCAAAAACTCAAAAAGCACGAAAAATCTGGTCGGCTTAAGGACTACTTGGGTTAACTTTAGATGCTGAAACGAGTTCAGCATGACAGTATTTATGGTGCCAGAGTAAGTTTATCGTGACAGTATTCATATAGTCATCCTGAATTTATTTCAGGATCTTCTTTAAAGGTAAGCGGTAAATCCTCAAATTTAGGATTTAATCCCTTAATTAAATTTATTTTCCAATCTCTGTGCCAATTTTTCAATTGTTTTTCTCTCGCTATTGCACTTTCAACATCATTACATTCTTCATAAAAAACGAGTTTTTTCAGTTTATATTTTTTGCTAAAACCATCAACCAACCCGCGTTTGTGTTCATAGATTCTTCTTTCCAGAGAATTGGTAATTCCAATATAAAAAGTTGTGTTGCTGTTATTGGTTAAAATGTAAACGTAATACGATTTCACTACTTACTTGCTTCTTTGGCGGCGAATTTGCGAACGAATTTGTCAGATTCGCCATTTAACATAGACTCTATTTCTTTTTTCTTTAGTTCCTCAAGCGATATTTCATTTTTATCAAGCTGTTTGAGCAAATAGGACAGGTAATCTCCCGAAATCATCGAAGGCACTATGACGAGGTCTGCTCCTAAATCATAGAGCTCTTGAGCTTCCTCGGCGTTGCTGGCGTTTGAAATGATCTTTAATTTTGGATTTACCTGCCGGTATGTTTCTATTACCAATTCATTTTCCTCCAGTTTATCGATTGTTGAAATTACCATCTTGGCTTTCTTCAAATTTAGCTCTTCGATAACTTCGTGATCGACCGCATCGGCGTAAGTGCAAATCTCATTTTTGTCGATCAATTCCTGTATTCTTTTGGGATCATAGTCGATTACGGCCACAGTTTCGCCGTTTGATTTAAGAGTTTCGAAAATAATCGTTCCCATGCGGTGGTACCCGATCAATACAATGTGATCTTTAAGTTCCTCTTTGAGGTTGTATAGATCTTTGCCTTTATGAACAGTTTTTATTTTGTTTAAAAGTGGCTTTAAAAATGAATAAATTCTGTTACTGGAAGAGTATAAATAAGTTGAAATAAAAACGGTGATTACGGCAACAGTCGAGACAAGCGTTAGAGCGTCTTTTGGCAGGATATTGGTTTTTATCCCGAGAGCAACGACGATAAACGAAAATTCGCTGATTTGCGTCAGGGTAATGCCGGTTAGAAAAGAGGTTCGTTTTCTGTAACCCATGAGCGATAAAACGAGAGTTACCACGATTGGATTGACTATTAGAATGAGCAAGGAAAGAACGATCGCAGGGGCAATGGTAGAGGAAAAGTCATTAAAGACCAGATTTGTACCTAGGTAGATGAAAAATATCATCAGAAAAAAGTCCCGAAGCGGTCTGGTTTTGGCGGCAACGTGATGAGCGTAGGGCAGAGAGGCAAGTGAAATTCCGGCTAAAAATGCTCCGATTTCGGCCGAAAATCCAAGAGAGATTGCTACAATCGAGAGAAAAAAGCACCAAGCCAGAGCGCAGATAAACAGAAGTTCGTGAGATCTGGCAATGCGCCTGAAAATCGGAGGAAGAACGTATTTGGCGATGAGAAAAATTGCCACAAAGAGTAAAATTGCCCTAAAAATAATTTGGAAAGCCAAGTGAGATATCAATATATCTTCGCTCGACGAGTGAATTCCCGACATTATCGTGAGAAGAAAGATAGCAACAAAGTCCTGGACGAGTAGAATACCAACCAAAAACTTGCCATGCAGAGACTCCAAATCGTTTTTATTCGAAAGCAAAGTTACGATAATAGCGGTAGAGGAGAAGGCCAGCGCGACTGCCATATAGGCCGAAGCGGCAACCCCGTAACCTATTATTTGGGTGGCGATAAAATAAAATATCCCCGAGAATAAAATCTGGAAAAAGGCCGCTATCATGGCAGTGTTTCCAATTTCCAAAAGTTTCTTGGGGTTTAGTTCGAGCCCGATTAGAAAAAGAAGAAAAATGATCCCGATCGAGGCGAATGTTTCAATTATTTGCTGATCTTTTATTATTCCAAGAGCAAACGGTCCGATTAAAATTCCGGCAATTAAATATGCTAACAGCAGGGGCTGGCGAAAAATGCGAGCGAATACTCCCAAAATTGCGCCAATAATCAACACCGCCCCAAATTCAATTAGAAATGCTTGGTCCATTAATTAATAGTATATCATTTCTGTCATTCCTGAACTGACATAATCCTGCTTGCCCCGTAGTCAGCCCTGTCCCGTAGTTAGCTTGCTACACTACCGGGATTGCTGTACTACTGGGGTCATCCTGAACTTGTTTCAGGATCTTATTTTGGGATCTATCGGTATTCTATGACGGTATTTCGATCTGCATACTCTCGAGCATGTGGTCGAAAATGTCTTTATAATCTTGCCTTGTTTGCTCGTCGGGATAAGTGCAAGTGAATCCGTATCCGACTTCGCTATCGAGAGTATAAACAGCATCTTCAGCGAAATTAAAACCGCTTGAATAGATTCTCTTGGCCGGTCGGCCATCGATCGTTGCATCTTGGATCTCATAAGGCGATTCAATACCAACTTCGAGAGCGCGTACGGTATTGTCATTTAACCAGTTGATATATTCATCCAGTGTCTGCGGCTTACCGTTCTTGCCGGTCAGGGAATTATAAAAGCCATAAGCGTGGCAGGAAATTGATTTTTCAGCGTAAATAAACTCACGGCCGTCGTTATTGGTCGGTGCCTCGCTCAATTTCCAGCCGATCGGATATTCAACCGAAAAACCATATCTTGAATTTTGGTAGGTCAAATAACGTCCGCGCCATTTTGTACTTAGTGTCAGGTAAATCACGACTGCAACTACAAGCGCGATAACGATGATTCCGATGATGATAATCGCTTTTTTCATTTTTCTCCTGTTTATTGAGCGTCGTCTCGGAGACTGTCAATTTTCCACAACCCGTTTTCTTTGACCAAACCGAATGCCCAGGCCAGGCCCATGTCGCCCCATCTTACTTCGACTTTCACAACGGCAGTATCACCGGATATGGTTTGCGTCGTCATCTCGTAAGTATCCGGGCCTTCTTGGATACCATAAAATTGAGGCACGAAAGAATCATCGGTCCACTGTGTTAACAAATTCTGCGAGGCGAGCGCTTTGGCTTTGTCGTAATCAATTTCTGCTCCCGGGACTGTGCCCAAAGTATAGACAATGAAATTTTCAGCCACATCCGTAGGAGAATTGCCTTCGACTGTCAAATCGCGAGAGGTAACTGGCGTTGAGGTTTTTTTAGCGGTTGCGGTTACTGTTGCAGATGTTCCGTTTTGGTCTTTTAGGCGCTCATTTTGTTGCCAGAGATAGACGATTGTTCCAACGAGCACGGCGGTAAGAATTACCGCAACAACAATCGCAATTATTGTTATTGTTGCCGAACCTTTTAGTTTCTTCATATTTCCTCCTTAAGATCAATTTTCCCCATTATACCAAATCAAGAGAGGGTAAACTCTTCAACGGCTCAAGCATGAGCCGTTCGTGTTTAGACACTGATTTACTCTACCTATCTCCTCGATCGATCTGACTTTTGAGCCACAAATCAAACTCCGCTTCGCGATTTTTATTTTCTTCCCTTATTCTAGCAAGTTTTTGGTTGTGTGGCATAAGCCCTTGCTCGCCCGCCATCTTTTCCATTTGCTCCATCTGGTTTTTGAGCATTGTCTTCTCGCCCATGCAGAGTTTAATAATTTTTGATAGATCCCTTAGTGCTCTGTCGTTGTCTTTTGTTGTTCTTTGACCTCCCTTGATATCCTTTTCCAGTGCAAAGCAATCTTCTAGCAATTCTAAAAGCGAGCCAAAAGAAAATCCCATAAACTCGCAATATTGTTTGGTGTTGTTGCGACCATAACCCTCCGCAATATTTCTCGGCACGCTTCGCGCCGAGTCATTCATGTGACCGATTAGTCGAGAGTCGGAAATTGGATGCAGATAGCTAGCGGTGAACTTTTTTTGTTGGTTTAGGTTTTTGTTCCACCCAAAAACCGCTTCTCCCTGCTGAAATGTTCTCAAAACTTTATAACCCAAGGGATTTCTCATAAGGATGACTAAGGATTAATTATGGATAACAATTTTATTTCTTCCCTGTCGTAATTTTTCTCATCGTCTCGCGATAGGCGATCGGGGGCAAGGTGGATTTATTGGCAAGAAGATATTTTTTTACTACTTCTTTATTTTTGCGAGACATTTCACGAAGAACCCACGAGATTGCTTTGGTTATCAAGACGCTTTTTTCGTGTTTTAGTTTTTCGACGGTTTCAAATGCCAATTTTCGCAATCGCGGGTCGTGCGATTTACCGTTTGATTTAACCTGCAAAACCAAACTAGCGCGGCGAAGTTGGATATTTTTACTCTTCTTCGCAGAATGCGAACAGAGTAATCCCTCCGCAGCTTTAGCGGAGGGGGATTCGCTCTTTGAGAGTTTCCTGATAAATTTTTCCCAATTCTTCCAGCGCTCCAAAACTTCTTTTTCATCAAACAGCGACTGGCAGATAACATCACACTCTGCCCAACCCTCGGTTTTTGAAACCCACTTTTCGATTTGTCTCAAACTGACAGACTCTCGAGCTTTTCGGGATTTGGTCAAAAACTTTCCGGCAAAATTTATATAATCATGAACGCTGGAGGAAAATAACTCGTCGAGCATCGCAATCAACTTCTTGCCGGAGGAATCTTTTGTTTCCTTCAAAACTTCGCGAAGCAGTTTATCGCGATCGGGCGCTTTGACGCAAAGAAATTTCTTGCTCGTTCCCAAATATCTCAAAACAAAATCCCTATCGTGCGCCGAACAGGGCTGACTCATCTTTCGCAGTTCTTTTTTGATTTTAGTGATATTCATCTTCTTTATCATAAACTGGAGGGTTAATTTTTCAACGGCTCAATCATTGAGCCGTTGAAAAAGAATGTCTAAACAGAGAAGTTTGCTACACAGAAAAGCGGGGAGTGTAACTAAATCCTTAGCGAACTGCTAGGACACCGATGGCAACGAGGAAGAAAAGAAACAGCCAACCGCCGGAGGCAATAAGCATCCAAACTGCTTCTTTTTTCTTGCCGTCAAGATAGAGCATAACCGGCTTGCCGACTATAAGTCCGCCGACGACGAGCGCCGAGAGCGAAAAGAGCAAAAGCACTGCCACAATTCCGACGGTCGAATTCTGCTTGCCGAAAATCGCTTCAGCATGGCGCATAAAAAGTCCGACTGATCCGATATAAATCCCAGCGAGCAGCGAATACAAAAAACTTTGTTTGCAAATTTGTGACATATTGACCTTTTTTTATTTTTTACATTCCAAGTAACGTAAATACCTTGTAAATTAACATTGCTGGCCAGACGATTGCTTTTAAAACCCCCAGAACTCCCATCCAGAAAGCATCAGCTTGACCGATGTAATAAACGGCCACACCGATAAAGGCCAGTCCATACAATCCTCCCCAAGTTCCCGCGTGGGAATTCGTACACATATCTTTTTTCATATCTACCTCGTAAGTTTATTTTCTATCCTAATATACCACTCTTCTCTCGGTTGGCAAGGTTTTAATTTTACTGAAAACACAGATTTGGTACAATATTAGAAAAGGAGAACGATGGAAAACGAAAATCATAATGAACCCAAGCCATCAAACGAACTGAGAAATATTGTGATTGGTGTAGGTGTGACGGTAGTTGTGCTGGTGGGGGTTATGATTGGAATTTTTACTTGGCTTAAGGGCAAAGCAGAGGTGGATAATGCTCAAGCAACGCCGACTGTAACGGCGGCAATTAGCGCAACATCTACTGCGACGTCTGGAGCAGAAGCTCTTCAGGGAGAAGATCACAGCTCGGCTTTTGAAAATCAAGTCAATGGGGCGGGACAATTTGGAAGTACGTTGGCTGATACCGTTAACTTTATTTTGTCGGGTACGGAGTGTTGTGGCGATCTGGCTAAATCGCAAGCCGAAACGGAATTGATAAATCGCATTCAATCAGCTACTCCGTTTGACTTTACCGAAGAAAGCCAACTGGCCAAGAATATTAAAGAAAATCTTACTGAATTTGAGGGGTATACGATCGGAATTGGTGCAGATGAAGGTGCAGGCCCTCTGGTTTTGGCCTATCACGAAAATAGCGAAGGGCTTGTCGATAAGATCTACATTGCTCCGGCCAACGAACTTGATACGGAGTAAGCCAACCAATTTTCAAGTAAATTAACAAAAAATAGCCCCCTCATAACGCTAGTATTAACGCAGGACTATTTTTTTATTTAGTAGTTCCGTGGGCTTGTCCGCTCATCCAATCCATGAATTTTTTTCGGTGCTTCTCAATAGTCCACCCCGAGTTTTTAAATTCATTGGTATGTTCGTTTCTATATCGTTCGCAAATAGCTTGACTGGCTTTATTATTGGGAACATTAAAAAGTAAATTATATTTTTCGATAAATTTAGTTTGGTCATTTTTTGTGTTCACGGGGTAACCGTACCATATTTTTAGTCAAAAGTCAAAATTGACTCCTCATGCTGGACACATTCGGAACCCAAGATTACTATAATGCGATTACGAAGCAATCCAAGAGAATGTTGATTTGTATTTTGCAAATGGGATAATGACACTAAAGGGGAATAAAAATGAAACTATCCATTAGGTCTCGGTGTTGGTTTGGAGCTGTTTTGGTGTTTGCCGTTCTGTTCTCCTCCTTAACTTTTGCGGGAAAGTCGCTAGCCTTGTCGTGGGAGCAGGTTGCATCTGTCGGTTTAGAGAATGATCCTGTCAATGTAACCCTAGTCAGTTTAGTTGAATTTAATGATTGGCTTTACGCCAGTGTCGGCAATGATGCAGTAGGAGTCAAGATTTTCAGATCGTCTAACGGGACGGCTTGGACGCAAGTTAATATTGACGGATTTGGCGATGCCGGTTGTGTTGATGCGGTTTTGTATGTTTTTGATGGCGCGATATATGCCGGAACTAGTGGAGTTACTCCTTCTATGGCAAAACTATATAAATCAACCAACGGTACAGCTTGGACGCAAGTTGGTACGGACGGTCTTGGGGATGTCGGTAATATCGGAATAGTCGGAATTACTGAATTTAACGATCATCTCTATTTTGGCACCAGTAACGTCACTACCGGTTCCGAGGTTTTTCGGTATGACGGTGTAAGTGGTTTGGTTCAAGTAAATACTGACGGCTATGACGGAACCACTACTAATGCTTCAACTTGGGTACTGACCGTCTTTGACGATGTACTTTATGCCGGTATCGGACCAGCTGGAGCTCCAGCACAGATTTGGAAGACGACTAACGGGACTACTTGGCAGGAAATTATGGATGATGGCTTTGGTGATGTTAACAATATCAGAATAAACGCCCTTTTTGTATTTGATGAACAGCTTTATGCCGGCACATTAAACGGGACAACCGGAACGGAAATTTGGCGAAGAACTAATGATGCTAACTGGGAGCAAATGAATTCTGACGGTTTTGGCGATGCCAATAATTCTTGGACGGGGGATACGGTTGCGATAATAAACGGTACGATCTATTTGGGAACAAGGAATGATACAACTGGCGGTGAGCTGTTTCTATCAACTGATGGTTCGATATGGACAAAAGAGGGAAGCGATGGTTTTGGCGACGCTGACAACTATGCTATTTATGCCATCACTTTTAATGGGAGGGTTTATCTGGGGTTTTCAAGTGACGACGGAGCGGAAGTTTGGCGGACCGGAGAGATGGGAACGCTTTCAATTGCCGAAACATCACTTGACGAAGGAACTGTCGGAGATGCTTATACTGAAACCCTTCTGACTAACAACGGTACCTCGCCTTTCAGTTGGAGTATTTCCTCCGGTTCTCTGCCTGACGGTGTGAGTTTAAATGCCGAGACAGGTGAGATATCTGGTACTCCGACTAGAGCGGAATCTTTTATTTTTACGGTCGTGGTGACTGATGCTGGTGTGCCCCAACAGTTGTCGAGCGGTGAGTATACTATCAAGATCAATGAAAAAGCAGAGGAGATTCTTCCCGAGACAGGTGCTGATTTGAGTAATTGGCCGTTTAATAGATTCTATCAGTTAATCTGGCCGTGAAACCTCGTCTATTGATGAAAGTAAAGATTGGGAAAATAAAGACAACTGTTATTGCAGTTGTTTTAGTGCTGGTAACAGTCATTTTGTTTTTTGTGAGGGTGAACGCAATTCTGCAAGCATTCAAGATACCCGCTTTTCACTCTGGTGAAAAATTCACTGAAGACACATTGATCGCAGCTGCGATCAATCCTCAAATTAAACAATTTGGTCTGCAAATTGATAAATTAGGCATTATGGTTCCCGTCATTCAAGATGTTGATGGCAATAATAAAGAGGAATATAATCGGTCGCTGCAAAAGGGCGTGGCACACTATAAGGGGACGGCTTTACCCGGCGAGGGAAAAAATGTTTTTATCTTTGGGCATTCGAGCTCTGTTGTTGTGCCGGGCGAACTTGGTAAAATATTTGCTAAAATCAATGATTTAGAAAAAGGCGACAAGGTAAAAATTTATTTTCGAGAAAAAGAATATTTATATGACGTTAGTGAAAAGTATATTGTTGAAAAAACTGATACTTCAGTTCTAAAAAAAACTGACAAGCAAACTCTGACGCTTATGACCTGCTGGCCTTTGGGAACGAATGATAAAAGATTAATTGTCAGAGCGACCCGTCAATAATCTAATACAAATTGGCTCCCCGGGCTGGATTCGAACCAGCAACCTAGTGCTTACACTTAATTCACTATTTCTAGTGGCGTGGACTATATCATCACCGACGACTTAACGTTTCGGTGCAAGGCGCTTAGTCTCTGAACCTTTCCTTCGATTCGGTTTTCACCTCACTCGGGACTTGGCTGCTGATTGCCCTTCGATTAATCGAATCTCGTTAGGGTTTCCAGCAATTCACCTTGTTTTTCAATCCGCTTTTCAGCGGAAAGCTGCATAATGCCAGCATGTACCTCTCTGTGACAGTTGGCACACAGTAGAAAGCATTTCTCTATCTCTTCGATAACTGCTTTCCAGGATCTAGTATATCCTTTTGTGCTAATGCCGAATGACTTTAGAGACTCATCCTTATGGTGAAAATCTAAAGCACTCGTACATTTATCGTATCCACAGGTTTGACACTTGCCACCCAATCTTGCAACCGCCATTTCGCGAACTTTTCGACGTCGTTTGGCGACTGCCTTGATAATAGACTGAGCCCGATCGGCATATTTTCTTTTTTCAGCCATGCTTGCATTATACCAAACAAAAACCAAACAAGAAAATCACTTTACAGGCACGCGCTCTGCCATTGAGCTACCGGGGAATAAAATTTTAATGAGCTAAAAGAATCTTAGCTTAAAAGAGCCGGTTTTTCAAGATATGGCAAATCGTCTTTTCTCCATATACCAAATTGATCCAAAACATAAAAAGTGGTATTTTATAGTCAGGATAAAAAAAGTCGAGTGGTTCTCGACTATGCTCGAACAATAAGTTTCGAAAAAAATGGTTGAACAGGGCGAGACCAAAGAGTTTATAATTAAGCTTCCGCAGCATACCAATTTTGAAATAAGGGTTTTTGCGGAATTTTTAAAGACGCTTTCGAAAATTTTCAAAAATCTTCCTTTGGCGGTTTCGCTTAACATGATAAACAAAAGGATTTTCTACACGGTTAAAGTTCCCACCCAATTTCAATCTGTAATGGAAAACCAGCTTTATGCGGTTTTTCCCAAAATTGAACTTGAGGAGATAAACAGAACTTTCGATCCGCAAAGTGCCGAGATGGCGGCGCAGGCCGATCTTCGTCTTCGCTACGGCGACCATTATCCGTTTTTAACATTTGAGGGTATGGAGGGTTCGTTTTTATCTGACATTTTTAACCAGTTCAACCGTTTGACGGCACAAGAAAAATTTTTTATGCAGCTAAAAATCAAGCCGCTTGATCAGGATAAAGCGATTTTCACCTTGAAGCGATCGATTAAACTCTCAGTTAAAAACTTCAAGCAGCGGCTCAACGTAATTGAAGGAGTTTTTTCTAAAAAAGCATCGCCGGAGATTCGCGCTAGAGGATTGGCGGCGGCTCAAGAAAAGAACCGCCAACCGCTTTACGCTTGCGAGATTGATATTTTGCTCTTTTCTGAAAGTTATGAGCTGGCCGCCGCCAAACTTGAACCGATCGCCCAAGTTTTTCAAAAATTAGAGAGTGAATATAACGAATTCAAATATCGCATCAAGCCGGTCTCAACCGAGGATTTTGAGAGAATTACGTCAATGGATATAGCCGCGAGCGCTTTTCATCTGTCTGCAGACGAGGTTGCGACGATTAATCATTTTCCTCAGGACTCCGATTCAGTACCCAATCTCTACAAAATTCTCTCTCCGAAGTCTGAACCACCGCTCGGACTTCCGACTGTTGATAATACTTCACCTGATGAACTGACGCCATTTGGTGAAACTAATTATCGCAATATTCGGGGAAAATTTGGAATCAAACGGCGAGACCGAGCGCGCCACATGTATGTTATCGGTAAATCAGGCTCCGGTAAATCCAAGATGCTTGAGCTGATGATTAAAAATGATTTCGAGTTCGGCCACGGAGTTTGCATCATCGATCCTCACGGCGACTTAATCGAAAATATAATTCCCTTTATTCCCGAGAGCAGAATTAAAGACGTAATATTTTTTAATCCCGTAGATGAAGAATATCCGATTGCCTTTAACCCGATTGAAAAAGTTAATCCGCTTCTTCGCCAACAAGTATCAACAGGACTTATCGAAATTTTTAAGAAAATCTTTGGCTCCAACTGGTCTCCGCGGCTTGAGCACGTACTTCGTATGACGCTGCTCGCTCTTCTTGATGCGCCAAAAGCTTCGGTCATGAGCATCCTCTTGCTTTTAACTGACCGGGAATATCGCCAAGCAACGATCAAAACTATCGAGGATCAGGTTGTTAAAAATTTCTGGACCAATGAATTTGCTTCATGGAGCGAAAAGTTTGATGCAGAAGCGATTATGCCGATTTTGAACAAAATCGGCCAATTTGTTTCAAATACGATCATCAGGAACATCGTCGGACAAGAAGAAAACAAAATCGACATGAATTTTATCATGAACAATAAAAAAATCTTGCTGGTAAAACTCCCCAAAGGAATTTTGCAGGAAGAAAACACCTCGCTGCTCGGTTCTATGATAATTACCAAAATTTATCAAGCAGCCTTGGCCCGGGCTGATGTTGCCGAAAACCAGCGAGTTCCGTTCTTTCTGTATATAGACGAGTTTCAGAACTTTGCCACTGACTCTTTTGCCAACATTCTTTCTGAATCGAGAAAATATCGACTTTCCCTTACGATGGCTCACCAATATGTTTCACAGCTTAATGATGTTGTCAAAAAGACGGTTTTTGGTAACGTCGGATCAATTATTTCATTTAGAATCGGTCCTGAAGACGCGCTCTTGATGGAAAAAGAATTTGAGCCGGAGTTTACCGCTCAAGACATTGTTAACTTGGGAGTGCGGGAAATTTATCTAAAGCTCTCAATTGATGATGAGGTTAAAGAAGCGTTCTCGGCCAGAACCCTCACAGTTCCGGAATCTACTTTCAATTTTCGCGAACAAATAGTACAGTACACGCGTGAAAACTTCTGTAGGTCTAAGGCAACCGCGGAGAAGGAATTGAAGCAGGAGAAGAGCAAGGAAATGGAAGTTTTGGAGAAACTGAAAGAAGAAAACTTCTCCGCACCGATACTGTAACCGCTTGGCGATTACAAACTATTATGTATAAAGTAACAGGTGTTGAGTATGCAGAATAAAAAATGCAAACAATGCTCTGAGGAATTTACGGTCACGGATGACGATCTTAAATTTTTGGAAAAAATCTCTCCGGAGTTTGGCGGGAAGAAATATTTGATTCCTGCTCCGCAGCTTTGCCATGATTGCCGGCAGATCAGGAGATATTGCTGGAGGAACGAACGGCATCTATATAAAAGAAAATGCGAGCTTACTGGCGAGGAAGTTGTTAGTGTTTATTCGCCCGATAAACCTTTTAAAGTTTATTCGAACTCCGCTTTTAAATCTGATAAATGGGATCCGATGAGCTACGGAGTTGATTTTGATTTTAATCGCGGATTTTTTGAGCAGTTTAGGGAACTCATGGAAAAAGTTCCGCGCCAAGCCAACAACACGATCTTTAATGAAAACTGCGATTTTTGCAATCAAACATGGCATTCAAAAGATTCTTACATGTGTTTCAACCTTGGCTATGGAGAACGATGTTTTTATAACAATGAGGCATTTTACGTCAAGGATTGCGTCGATGTTTTTGATGTTAGGAACTGCGAATTTTGTTAC